>Ga0351915_1044_pt1 | contig 50246 bp, 52 predicted proteins | sample TotcelHT113001M6_FD_205802 | JGI IMG/M metagenome (GOLD analysis project Ga0351915, IMG submission 205802) | Enriched cells from coal bed in the Powder River Basin, Montana, United States - Total cells T11 rep1 HSBNCT.T11.300.1.M6 ...
AGGATATCGAAAATCCGGACAATGCAAAGAGGTTCGGTGGAGATATATTCTACGTCTTGGAAAGCGAGGTCATGATTGGTGAAGTCAATGCCTATGGATATGTCCTGTTCAATAAGAAACGGGAAGGATCAGAGACAAATTCGTTCTACAACAGACTGATCGATATCGAATCAGCACTCAATGGAAAAGAGTTCAAAAACCCGATTGGAGAATTCAAGCGGACAGCAGGCAATTTTGAAAGATACTTGGAGTGCATTGTGGAGGGAAAAACGATCCACCTTCGCAGGAGAATAAATGCCATATCGCAGGCTTCAAACCGATTTGGCAAGACAATTCTTCTTTCAGCGACCAAACGAAGATGGGACGAAGTGCTTTCACTCTATCGCGAAAGGGATGAAGTCGAGAAGAAGTTTGATGATCTGAAGAATGAGCTTGAGGCTATGCCTCTGAGAGTACATAAGATTGAAACGCTTCAGGGATTGCTATTCATTTTCTTCGTATCGTTGATCATGAGAGCGATATTGCTTAGAAAGGCCAGGGAGTCGGAGCTGCTTGATAAGAAATCCATCGAAGAGATTCTCTTGGAACTGGCAAAGCTCAGGGCAGTTAAAGTCGGCGGCAAATGGAGGTTAACGGAGATCTCAAAAAAACAGAGAACGATCCTGGAGAAGATGAAGATTGGAATTCCCATCGAGGCTAACCTGGTTATTAAAAGGGCCGGAGTTTAGGCTGATATTAAATTAAAAACGTCATGGCTGCTGAAATGGGCCAGTGCACATAAATCCCTGATCTGCTCACCGCCGGCAAAACATACTATGCATTTTACGCCAGGATCCTCCTGCAAATCATCGCAGCGACTCATCACCACATACCTGCCCAGGGGCTTGATCTCTTCTACTGCCCGGCAGGTCTCGCATGCGATATTTTCGTTCTCTTTCAAATGCTTTCCAGCCTGCTTTGTGGCCTCAGATCCTGTGGACATCAGGCCAGGCAACCGGGGATCAAATTCTTTGTATCCAAACCAGGCAGGTCCACCCATGCAGCGGCAGAAGATTTGACCGGGCTCATTTCCGGCATAAACCGGACCCTTAACCCTCCCATCCGCCATCTGAAATATATTACAGGCAAGGCAGTCGCTGAGCAAAGATGACGAAACGGCATTTTCCGGTATATGATCAGAACCGTACACGCATACCGGCCTCGTCTTCATGTTCACGGCATTAGCCAGTACGGCTCCGATTTGCCTGATTGACAATCGGTCTTTGATTATTACCACCACTGAGAGCTTCAATAATTAATGCATTTTTGTATTTATCCTTCTTTTAAAGGACAGCATTACGGACAACGCAAAGACCCCCGTGAGCAGCAGGGCCACCAGGGGCGCTACGGGCAGCGTAAACTCAAAGCCCGCCCAGACGCCAAAGGCGCTTACGAGAAGGGCTACAATCGGCGCTACTATGAACATGCTCCTCACATTAAAGCAGAATTGACCTGCAATAGACGCGGGAGTCACCAGCAGGACGAATATCAATAGGCCGCCCACTATGTTGAGGCTGAGAGCCACGGAGAGGGCGATGATGAATAATAGTATATAATACACGAGCTTGACGCGAACTCCGGCAGCCTCGGCGATCTTCATGTTGAACATGATGGCCGAGATCTCCTTGTAGAATGCCAGAACAAAGATGATGGTGAGGCAGCAGACCGCAGCCAGGGCGTAAATCTCCTCCCGGTAAAGCGAGACAACGTCTCCAAAGAGCAGGGCGCTCGCTGAGAGCCCTTTGCCCATGTACTCCATGTAGGATATCAAAAATATGGCTACCGCCATGGACATGGCGAAGAGCACGCCTAAAGTCGCATCGGCAGCCATCTTGGCTTTGTCGCTCACCGGCCCGATAAGGGCAGCTACGGCCATGCTGAAAGCGATAGCAGACATTTGGGCATTTACTCCCAGGAACATGCCCATGGCCGCCCCGGCAAAAGCGGCATGCGACATGGTAAAGCCGATGGAGGAGAGGCTCATTCTGGAGATGATAACCCCGAGGATGCTGCAGGCGATGGAGGCAAAGATCATGGCCTCCAGGGCATGGCAGACTACGTTATTTTCTATCAGCCACTCAAGCATTTTCCAGAAACCCCGCACTCTTTTCTGATGATGTCTTCCACTTCTTCCGCCATGCAATTCATGTCGTATGTGATCTTGCCCTGGTTCATAACCACCAGGTGGATGGGAATATCGGGAAGACCGTCGAAAGCATGGGCCACCATGAGGATGGGAACTCCCGTTCTCACCATTCTCTTGAATACGCCCTGCAAGTACTCTCTGGCATGAAAATCGAGATTGCTGAAGGGCTCGTCCAGCATCATAACCTCCGGCTCCTTGGCGATGTTGTGGGCGATCATAGCTTTTTGCTGCTGGCCGCCGCTGCATGTGCCGATGGTCTTGTGGGCCAGGTCCTCGATTCCGACGAGAGAAATGGCCCTCTGGGCGGCATCATAGTCCTCTCTCGCGGGCCGGTTCATCAGCCCCAAACGGCCAAAGCGTCCCATCATCACCACCTGCTCTACGGTGAAGGGCGTGAAGGGATCGAAATAGAAATTCTGTATGACATAGCCCACCCTCCGTCGCACCTCGTCGGCCTGGGAAGAGACATTCAGGCCGCAGACCGATGCACTGCCGTGCGTGATCTTGATCAGGCCGTTTATCGACTCCAGCAGTGTCGTCTTGCCGGCGCTGTTGGGGCCGCCGATGACCACGTATTCTCCCCTGTCTACACGAAGCGACAGGTCCCGGATGACTGCCTTCTCGCCGCCCTCGTAAGCGGTGTAGATGCCCTTCAGCTCAACGATGCTCAAAGCCGCTCACCTTAGCCCTAGCTTGTGCCGGCGGTGAAGAGCTGTGCATCAGGCATGCTGTACATATCCTCGGCCAGCTTCTCGATAAGCAGGCCGTAATTGTTGCCGCCCTGGGGCGGAAAATTGATTTGCCTGGGCCGGATGACCATTTTTTTCTCGCCGCATGCAAACTCGCAGCGGATCTCATCGCAGACAACAATCTCGATGTTCCTCTTGCCGAGCGTGCAGCCGCTGCCGATCTGTATGCCGTCGGCAAGACACGTTTGGGGGGGCATGCCCTCGCAGAAGACGGCGGCCTTCATCTGGAAGGGGTCGCTGCAGAAATGCTTCCGGACGTATCTGCCTATCCTGTAGCCCAGGACGATGTACGGGCCAAGGTGGCCGTGAAATGCCGCTAAGTCCTCAATGGAATAATCCTTGTCTATGCCTGTGTATTTACATGCGGATGCTGCGTGGTTCATGATCAGACTGCTCCCATTAGCTTGAACGTTATTTCGTATGTAGGATGTTACGTATTAAATACTTACGCGCGTAAGTTAATATCAGACCGCATATAGATATGATATTAAGTTAATTCCATTTGATTCATTTTCTATGCTATTGATATAGATGATTTCGTCTATTAGTATTACCAATATGCATAAAAAATACAAATTTTAACATTTCAACAAATTTTTATGATACTAGGAATCCTGATTTTTCAAGATCGGATAGCTCTTGATGCCTGCCGGGAAAAAGAGCCGGAAAAATAATAACGAACATATATCTCATATCCATCCTGGTTCTATTCACCATCGCGCTGCCCTTTGCACAATACGAGATGGTAGCAAAGATATCGCTGCAAGATCATCCGAGGGATAAGGGTGAGCAAGATAGTCCACTGCATTGCGAAATTTTTCTTTATCGCACCGCTTCTAAGTAGATAATCTGTTTTCATCAATTGAATGGCTTAATTGCTACTAAAAGCAAAATGCTTATTAACTAGTAATATCCTATCCATGGAAATAGCGACAGAACGCCATTGACCTCCTTTACCGTCATCTACCTGTCGTCGGGCTCCGGCCACTGCCAGGCCGGACTCCTCTTCTGAAAGATAATGAAGATCATGCAGAAAGGAGCTGCAATGCTATGACCTCGCTGAAGATCACAGATATCAGAAAAAGTCGCTGTGACAAAGGATTTGACCTGGTAACCGCCATATTTCTCAGCAGAGTTGGTTATGATGCCAGCGGACTGAAATATTTGGATGAGAAGAGTCTAATGGTACTGGAAAGTGCCACAGCGCAGGAGGAGATTCCTGCAATAGGCGTACGCAGCGGGGATCAGTATATCCGCATACGGGCCAAGCCGGACCATGGGCTGATGGTGGGAGAAGAGATACGACTTAATGGCATGTAGTGATGCCCGACCTGCAGTTTTTTTTATGTATCGGATGCAAAAGATATCCAACGATTATCTTTGAGCTAAATTCCGAAGTATCTCGGATAGATCGTCAGGGACATGGTACATGAAAAGAAGATCTCTGCAGTGATGGCCATCCATGACCTCAATTTGGCCTCCAGGTTCTCGCGCGGGTCGATCCTATACATACACTCCATCCAGGGTATTAAGGCTCGCTCTTTTGCACAATGGTCATCTATGCTTAATCCTGAATCGAAGGAACACTCGCCTGGTCCGAAAGCCTATAGTTGGATCGACCTGACTCAGACTCTTGGGCTTGAGTCATCTTCTTTTGGATATCTCATAATCCTCAAGGTGGCTATTGATGCACCATATATAATCTGGGCCCATTTCAATAGCAATATTATCAATAAGTTTATTACTTAGTAATATCAATATTAGATTAATAGCATAACAGGAGGTTTGCATAATGTCCGAAGAAGATAAATCATCGATCAGCAAGGTAGTAGTCTCAGATGCAGCGGTTTCCTTCATTGCCCGTGGAGGCAGGCTATTCTCGGGGCAAGTGATAGATTCAGATCCAGGAATTGAGGATGGGGAAGAAGTTCTCTTAGTAGATAGAAAGAATAATCCGCTTAGGAGGGTCCAAATCTACTATTGAGCCGCAGAAGGTGAACAAGAAAAAAACGAGGCTTATTGACAAATCCAGATGGATTTGGCCACGCCATTAATGAAGCCTGGCATTGATCCTAGCTGTTCGCCCAAGGATCAAATGCCAGCGTTTCCTCTTCTAAATATAAATAAAAATTTCCAGGAAATTATTTCGGCATTAATGGCAGCACTTATGTCCGTGCTTGTGCTCTGCCTCGTGGATGTGCTCATGGACGTGCTTCTCTCCAGCGTGCTCGTGTGCATGTTCGTGCTTGTTATCTGTATGGCAACACATTTCGAATTCACCTCCGTTTTTCTGTGATTGTTATATTGTTAAGTAATCCGCTATTAAATTCTTTCTGTGGGCTAAATCGAGGATAACTGCCACTTTATTTAAAAATAATATGACTTAATTGTAGCAATATTTTGTAATATATGCATAAATCTTTAATCTTAATTCTTTTCTTAGTGTAAAAAGTACTACAAGAAGTGAAATAAGTAGGAAGGATAATTAAATAGTCAAGAGGCATTGAACAGGATGCTGTGGATAAGAACCTAGCTCAATGGCAGAATAGATCCTTTTTTTTATATCCGCTGCACAGCATATTGAAGGATGTCATATATCGCGCATGAGATCGCTTGAATGCTTATATTTCCCCAAGTTGGATGCCTCTGCAGCATAAATCTCGTTATTCTTCAGCGGATGCAATCAGAAAAGAATCTAACGACACCGGAATTGCGATTGTTGGCCTGATAGTAGCAACTATTGATCTTTGTCTGATTAAAAATAATGGATAAAAAGGGGCAGGAAGCCCTGCCGTTTGGATCAATTGTCTTGTAGCTAAAAAATTGGAGAAAAGGCGTTTAGTCTTTTGCAACCTTCTTTCCCACGAAGTAAAGGAGGCCCCCGCATACTACCACGCCTATCACTGCGGACAGGATATAAGCGGCCGCTGCTGCCGTCATCGAATCGCCAATGCCGGGCAGAGCGTAATCCGGAAGGGGTGCGCTCCAAAGCGATGAAAGCTGCTCCAAACCAGGTGGTACAAAGCCAAGCTTCTCCTTAACCTCCTCCGGTCCCCACTCGCCGAAGGTCTCTCCAACAGCCAAAAGCCCCAACGGCGCTAAAACGATCAGCGCTACCAGGCCGATAGCAAAGTTTTTTATTATCTTGTCCATGGTCTTGCCTCACGCTGTGCTTGCTTTCTTCTTTTTCATCCTCTGCGCTGCAGTTTTCTCTCCATAAAGCAGAGTGGTATCCGTTCTCTGGATGTAAGCAAAGATCAGTGCCGTAATGAGAGCCTCAAGGATGCTGAAGCCGAAAACATGCTCCAGTACCATGGCAGGAAGCGTCACGCCCAGCGAGTAGGGCATGTACAGTGGAACCCCTTCCGCTGTATGATGCAACATAGGCTGAATACCGAATTGAAAGCCTGTAAACGCTGCTGCTACAGCTAGAGATATGTAGCCAGCGATAGCCGCGGCAATAACCCTCCTCGAAGAAGTAATTTTTGTTCCTCCGCTGATGAGCTTGTAAGCATAATAAGCAACAAAGGGCATTACAACAGCCATATTAAAGCAATTGGCTGCGATAGCCGTGATGCCTCCGTCTCCGAACATCAGCGCCTGCAGCACGAGGGCAACGGATATGGCAATCACTGCAGCCCAGGGTCCCAGGACGATGCCAATTATTGCAGCGCCAACGGCATGGCCGGTGCTGCCTCCAGGAATTGGGACATTGAACATCATTATGACAAAAGAGAACGCTGCTGCCAGCGCCAGCAGGGGAACCTGCCTGGATTTCAGATCAGAGCTGAGCTTCCTTCCCGCATAATACCAGATGGGGATCATTATGATCCACATTGCAAGATAAGTGTATGGCCCTAGATAGCCATCAGGAATATGCATAGTTTCACCGTTGATCAAAATGCTTTTCAAATATAAAAGACTACCTTTGATCATATTAAGTAACAATTATTCCTGATTTTTATGCACAAACAGAGTAAGCAGATTATGATCAGACTATCCTGGCAGGTCCAAATTCTTGAAGTTTATCTCATCTAGCACACCTGGCATGCGAGCAAATCATGGACCAGAGTCGAATCTTGAGCTGAGGTATAAGCGCGCGAGCAACACGGAAATCTTTGGCGCATGCAGAGCATATATGCATGATTTATCATCAACGGGATCAACATACGATTTTTCAACAGATTATGCTATTTTTGTATCTTCTATTAATACAGCAAACGGAAATTTATGCTATCATGCGATATCTATCAAATATTAGCAGATATCTTAAAATAATATAAGAAATACGTGTTAACAAAGAGATTGCATCCGAGGAGGGAATGACCTGAGGGAGATTATTTTATTGCTGGCTCTCTTTGCTTTAATTGGCATGGCCGCAGCCGATAATGGGGAAAAGGAGGAGCAATTACAGGAGAATGATGCGGCATATGATAATCCGACGACATTGGAAGAGAAAAATCTAAAATTCAACTTTGAACAAAACGTGATCGGCACGGGCTTTTTTTCGGCCTATAAATATGCCCAAATGCCAGAAGCTCTTGGAACTGAAGGACGCCTGTTCAACGGAGTTGAGGCTAAGAACAAAGCTCACGGTAGCGGAAAAATAGATACTGATTCAAATATATATGCAGAAAGTTCATACGCCAATAAGACCTGGATCAACGGCGCTTACGATGAAGATGGAGAGGAAATAGAGGATGAAGAAGAAGCAACAAGCTCTATTCAGATGAAAGAAGACAGCAAGATGACTTACAGCCCATTGGTAATGGGCATAGGATCAGGATACTATAGTCTCCATCCCGTTGCTTTCAATTCCCTGCTGAAAGAAGAAGATTGGATAAAGAACCGAGATGGTTTGAATTCCTTGCATCACATGGTTGATTATGCTCATGGATTGAATAAGCTGCTTGATGCTCAATCAGATGCAACAAATAATACAATGAATATAGAAGAGGACTTGGTTGATGGTCGGGCACACTTTGGAGTGCTTCAGCTTCAAGGAATCCCTGTGGATGAAGAGCCTGAAGAAGAATCAGCAGACGATTCGGAAGAAGAGTCTGAGGAGGTTCAAGTCCTTGGCTATGCTATGAAAAACTGGAAGAAGCCATTGATAGAGCTGGATGAGGATTATATTGGGAACTTTCACATTAAGAAAAATATGAATATATACACCTACTCAGAGGAGGAGGAAAAAGAAGATTCATGGCTGCCCTGTTGCTCTGGCGGATTTAGCGACATGAACTATGCAGATGCAAACGCCTTCAAGTCCGCCAGGGGCGTCTTCGATTGCACTTGCTTCAAGGTACCAGCCAAGGCGCAATTCCAAAGATGATCAACGGATTCATCATCAATATTTTTAATAATTATCAGATTCTTGACTGCATATAGCCTCTTGCCTGTGATTTGGGCTGACTTTGTGGGTGGTCGCCAGTGTTGCAAGCAGAAGCCGAAAATTCGCAAGATCAATCTATTTTGTCTTTAGTAAAGTTAACTTTATATAGCATGACTCAGAGGATCTCCAAGGTGATGCAATGCATATAATGGAAGGTTTCTTACCGCTGCAATGGTGCATATTTTGGTTTGCACTCTCCCTGCCGGCAGTCGCCTACGGTGTCTATAGAATGAACAGAATGATAAAAGAGAACCGCGAAATACTGCCACTATTGGGCGTCTCTGGCGCATTTATCTTCGTTCTCTCTTCACTAAAGTTGCCTTCCGTCACAGGAAGCTGCTCCCATCCTACAGGCACGGGCATGGGTGCTATCATCTTCGGACCATGGATAACCTCGGTCATGGCCACGATAGTCCTGATTTACCAAGCCATATTCCTGGCTCATGGAGGCCTGACCACTTTGGGTGCTAATACTTTCTCTATGGGCGTTGCAGGACCGATAGTCGCAGTTCTTATCTATAAGGTTGCCATGAAGTCAAGGTTGAATTTGTACATAGCTGTTTTTCTGGCGGCGACGCTCGCCGATTGGGCCACATACGTTGTTACTTCTCTTCAACCTGACCTCCCCATGATTTAGGCATATTAAACAAATTTTCGTTATCTATAACCGAAATCTATAAATAATATTATGTGCCTAAATATGCACATGAAATCGTTTAATCGAATAAAAAATATAAGTGGAATTGAATATATCTACGAAATCACTCCTTACTACGACAAAGAAAAGAAGAAAATTCGCCAGAAGAGCAAGTATCTCGGCAAGAATGTTAATGGAGTTCCTGTCAAGGTCCGATCTCAGGGAAAAATACCAAAGAAAGTTCTATCACATGGCGAATTCGTTCCACTGAAAAAGATAACAGAAGACCTTAAACTAGACGAAATTCTCTATGGAGTCTTGCCCAGCAAAGAAGTCTGGCCTGTTTTAACTCTGGCTATGAATTTTGCTTTGCGTCCCCGAGCATTAACCCATATCCAAAGCTGGTATGAAGGCACAATTCTATCGGAAGACCATCCCGATCTTCCCCTATCCTCTCAGAGCCTTTCTCGAATGCTAAGCCGTATCGGTGAGAGCACCGCGAATCTGGAATTCGCTCATCGACTAATCCAAAGAATCTCAACATGCAGCACTCTGGTTTATGATATCACTTCTTTGTCCTCTTACTCTCAAAACATAGGGCTACTGGAATACGGTTATAATCGAGATGGTCTCGATCTGCCTCAGATCAACCTGTCTCTGATTGTGGACAAGGATCTAGGCATACCGGTAATGTATGATCTATATCCAGGAAGCATCTCGGATGTAACTACCCTCACGAATACAGTCAAAAAAATAAAGGCCCTGGGTGTTCAGAATTATACTATGATCATGGATCGTGGTTTCTTCTCGACTGCCAATATCCATGAGATGGTCTCAGCGGATTTGTCGTTCATCATCCCCCCAACAAGTACTCTCAAAAATGTCAAAGAGGCGATATCCGCCATCCATAGCAGCATCGATGATCCTGAGAATTTGGAACTCTACGAGAAAGAACCGCTCTTTGTCATGCCTGTGGACATCGAGGTAGGCAAAAACAAGCTGAAAGGATACGCATATTACGATCAGAAGCGAGAGCAGTTGGAACGAAGTACTCTCTATAAGCGGCTATACGATTTAATGGAACGGCTCAAGGCTGTGACCTTAAAGAGCTGGATGATTCCGAGTGTGGTTTTCAGGGAAACGGCGAAAAAAGATGCCAAGTTCATCGAATGGAAAGCAGTTGACGGAAAATTTGAGGTCTCCCTCAGAAAAAAAGCTGTCTCTCAGGCCATCAATAAGATGGGTAAGTTTATTCTGCTGTATCGGGGCGAGTTTTCTTGGAATGAGTGTCTTTCACTTTACAGAAGCAAAGATGTCGTCGAGAAAGGATTCGATGTATTGAAGAACGACATCGAACTGATGCCAACAAACCTAAGAACCAATAACAGTTTGAGTGGCTATCTGTTCGTCGCTTTTCTTGCTCTGATCTTAAGAATGAAGCTGACCAGGCTCATGGTCAATGCCGAGCTGAATAAACGATATTCAGTGGAAGGATTGCTCACTGAACTAGAAAAGATCAAGCTAATGATCTTGCCGGATGGCGAGAAAATCACAACTGAGATTACCAAGAAACAGCGAGAAATCCTGGATGCACTTCATATGTGTGCCTAAACTTTGGGGAGGTCAGGCTTCAACTTGCTCTGGCCTTCCCGGCGGCTTCTGGAGGAGTGCTTGCATCCTTTGAGGCCTTTGCCGCAGTCTTTGCCATAACCCAGATTCCCCTGGCCATAGTGGAAGGAGTAGTAACCGCGTTGATGTTCAAGTACATCGTGCAGCTTCGAGGCGATGTGCTGCTGAGAATGAATGTGGTCTCACCAAGCACCATGAAGAGCCTAAAGGAGGCTTTGGCATGAAGCTGGAGCTCATAACTCTGGGTGTTTTAGTTGTTTTCGTAGCGGCTTTCGCCTACGAGAGTTCAAGCGGAAACCACGAGTGGGGCGGAGCAGACGGCCAGGCGGGGGATGTAATATCACAGTTGACAGGAGGTACCTACCAGCCATGGTTCCAGTCCATTTATACGCCGCCTAGTGGCGAGATTGAGAGCCTCTTGTTCGCCTTGCAGGCTGCTATCGGCAGTATCATCATTGGTTACTTCCTGGGATACTACCGTGCTCTGGCAAAGACAAAATCTGCCGCAACTGCCACAGAACAAGAAGCAAAGTCGAATGCATGACCTTCTAGATGACTATGCTCAATCAAATGCATTGAGAGACACAAATCCGAGGCTCAAGCTACTCTTGGGCCTTGGGGCCCTCCTCCGTTGCGTTTCCTCAGCCACGCCGATAACGCCTTTATTCATAGCCGTTACTATGAGTCGCTTGAATCAGCGTAACCTGGTTCCATTTTCATGCGACTCCGCATCTGGTAACTTCGATCCATGGTGCAAAAATAGGCTATATCGCCGCCTTTTTCTCAAGAGATCCCTCCTCTCTCAAGGACGATCGTTTCATGAGACATGAACCGGATCACCTCAGGCTGATGAGAGATAAGCAGATAGGCCAGACCCAGTTCTTGTTGAAGATCCTTGAGGAGATTCAGGATCTGAGCCTGCACCGAGATATCCAGGGCGGAGGTGGGCTCGTCCAAGATTATAACCCTGGGGTGGAGGAGCAAGACTCTGCCCAGTGCCACTCTCTGGCATTGCCCTCCTGATATCTGGGCAGGATAGCGGCAGAGAAGCTCCTCGGGCAGGCCTACCATCTCTAAAATCTCTCCTGTCCTCTTCAGCCATTCTCTTTGGGGAATTTTCAGCAGGCCCAAGACCTCATGAATAGACCGTTCAATGCTTTTCCTGGGATTCAAAGAGCCCTCCGGATCCTGGAAGACCATCTGCACCTGCCTTCTGAAAGCTAGAAATTCCCGGCCTCGCAAACGCCAGATATCCTCTCCCGCAAAGAGAACCCGCCCCGAGGAGGGCTTCTCCAGACCGGCCAGCATCATTCCCAGGGTGGTCTTGCCCGAGCCGGAGACTCCCATTAATCCCAGTGTTTTGCCCTCCACCATCTCCAGTGTTATGCCCCGCAAAGCAATGTGCCGCTTCTTGAAGATCAGGCCCGATTCGTAGGCCTTGCCCACTTCTTCCGCCTTCAATACAGCCAGCATCTCACCTCCCTGCCTGTGCTCTCATTCGCGCCTGAGAACTCTCCACTGCTCTCGACCTGCACCATTTCTGGCCTTCTCATGCATTTATCCTGCTTTTGCGGACAGCGGGGATGAAACTTGCAGCCGGCGGGCGGCTCGATCATGGAGGGAGAGCTTCCCGGTATGGGCTGAAAGCCCCTCTCGGGAAGGCAGCTTAAAAGGGCATTAGTATAGGGATGCAGCGGCTCTGAGAAGACCTCTCTGCTCTTTCCTATCTCCACAATCTCGCCGCAGTACATCACCGCCATCCTATCAGAGATATCTCTGGCCAGCAACAGGTCATGAGTGATGAGCAGAAGAGAGGCTCCCACCTGGTCCTTGATCCTTGCCATCTCAGCCATCACTTCCCCAGCCAGTACGCCATCCAGGCCTTTGCTGGGCTCGTCTGCTATTATGATCCTGGGCGAGAGAATCATGGAAGTGGCGATCATCACCCTCTGATTCATGCCTCCTGAGAACTGGAAGGGATACATGCTCGCCGTCTCCTTCTTCACCAGGCCCAGGCGGCTGAGCATGTCTTCCGCCATCTGCAAAGACCGGGTACGTGAGATGCCTTTATGAACCTGCAGCATCTCGGCAATCTGTTTTCCTACCCGAATGATGGGGTTTAAGGATAAAGATGGATTTTGAAATACAATGGCAATCTCGCTACCCCTTGTGCGTGCCATCTCCTTCTCGCCCAGGGCAAGAAGATCCCTGCCAGCAAAGACGGCCCGACCCTGCACAGAAGCATTATGTGGCAGAAGCTTCATTATGGCGCTTGCGACCACCGACTTGCCGCAGCCCGTTTCACCAACAAGCGCCAGTGTCTCTCCCTCTCGCAGGTCAAAGCAGACGTCCTGTGCCGCCTTAACCCGGCCCAAAGGTGTCTCGAAGCTGACGGACAGCCCCTCAATCTGCAAAAGAGGCGCAGCATTGGCCAAGGGAGAACTCATTCCAACCTCATTGTCGCTTCCTCTTGCTCTTCCAGGGCAAAGCCCAATAGAACTACGGAGAGCACGAAAAGGGTAATGCACAGCCCAGGAGTCAGGTACCACCACCAGTAGCCGTTTATGAAGCCCCCGCGAGTGAAGGCGAAGTTTATCATCATCCCCCAGCTCTTCATGGTGGGATCGCCCAGACCCAGGAAAGATATGGAGGCTTCCGCGATCATGGCCGAAGCTATGGATAGCATAAATTTGGGCATTATCACATGGAAAATATTGGGAAGCATATCTGTGAAGATAATGTGCCGATCAGAGAAGCCTAAGGCTCGGGAAGCCTGCACAAATCCCATCTCCCTGACCTGCAGGGCTTTGCTGCGAACCACCCTGGCTGTGGAGGTCCACCACAAAGAGCCCATGAGGAGGGCAACCATCCAGAAGCTGGGCCGCAGGAATGCGGCCAATACTATTATCAAAGGGATCTGAGGGATCATGAGAAAAATATCCGTAATCCCCATAAGGATCTCATCAGTTGTGCCCTTGAAGTAACCGGCCAAGAGCCCCACGGCTGTGCCTATGAGCGTGGCCATGAGGGCCGCACCAAAGCCCACGATGAGCGAGACCCTTGAGCCGAAGATGAGCTCGGATAGTATGTCGTGTCCCATGTCGTTTGTTCCCAGAAGATGCTCAGGGCCCGGAGGAAAGTATGGCTCAAACCTCACCCAGGGGTCATAGGGAGCCAATGCCGGGGAGAAGACAGCCATGAGCAAAAAGGATAAAAAGAGAATTAATCCCCCGCGGCTAAACTTCGTCACATCAGGCATTACTGCCACCTCACCCGTGGGTCCAGACTGCTGTAGAGAAGATCGGCCAGCAGGTTGGCTGAAACGACCATGATGGTGATAATGAGAAAAGATCCCTGCAGCACCGGATAGTCCCGTGAGAGCAGAGCATCGTAGATGAGGTTGCCCATGCCGTTCATGGAGAAGACGATCTCGACGAACAGCGCCCCGCTCAGGATAAAACCGAAATCCATGGCCAGGAGAGTGATGATGGGAAGAAGGGCGTTCTTGAAGACATGTCGAAATAGAATCTCATCATCATAGAGCCCCTTGGCCCGAGCGAATGCTGCGTAAAGGCTGCTCTTCTCCTGAAGTACGCTTCCCCTCATGATCATGTAGTTCCGGGACAATGAAAAGAGCGTCATCACCAGGATAGGCAAAAAAAGATGGTGAGCAATGTCCACTGCCGATCCCGTTGTATAGAATCCCTTCAAAGGAAATAGATCAAGCTTGAAGGAGAGCAGATAGAGGGCCAGCAAGCAGAGAAAGTAGGGCGGAGTGCAATAGATCGCCAGGAAAAGGGCCGTTTGCATCTTCTGGCCCTTGCGGTGGCTCCTCCAACCGGCGAGTGCTCCCAAAAAAGTGCCCAGCACGCCGCCCAAGAGAAGAGAAGGCAAGGCCAGGAGAAGCGTCCATTTCATGCGGGAGAATATGATCTCGGAGACCGGCGAGTGCCTATGAAAGGAATATCCCAGGTCCAGGTGAAGGATGCCCCACCAGTAATCCAGGTATTGCTGGGACCAGGACCTGTCCAGGCCCATCTCGCTGCGAAGCTCTATCACGGAGCTGTCCGTCAATAGGACATCCTCTCCCAAGAGGTTGGTTAGAGGATCGCCGGGCATGGCTCGGGGAATGATGAAGTTCAACGAAAAGATGATAACTATGGCAATTATGTATCGGCTCCATCTCTTTGCCGTATGGGACATGTCTCAACATCCTTCAACGAATCAGGTAGAGCAGAGCATCTTTTGCCGAGAAGGCAGCCCATTTTCCGTCCTCTCTATCTTGCAGCCTGCCTTCCCGGCTCAGGTGTCCGAGAAGCTCGTCATGGCCCTTCTTGGAGAACCGGTACTGCGTGAATACCAGGTCGATGGGAAGATAATAATTCCTCGGAAATAATATCACTTCAAACTGATAGCCCATATCTTTCAGGATGTGATACAGGCAGAGGTAATCGGCATTCGGCCGTGGCCCATAGGCAAATTCATTCAAAGAGTCGAAACTTTCCGCTCGAAAGACGATAAAGATACCTTTTCTGGTGAGATCTATTATCTTGGTAAGGAAATTTTCTATTTCCTCATCGAAGAGACTGTAGGCCGCTAGGGAATAATCGACTGCGGGAATGTCTACTGCGGAAATATCAACTCCGAAATCGCCATCATCAGAGATATTCATGCAATGGATCTCGGAGGGCTGCACGTCCTTCCATTCTTTCTGAATAGCAAAAATATTTTTCAAACCCTCTCGCCGGGCCTTCTCCGATAAGATCTGCAGTTGATATTCCGAAGGATCAACGGCAATGGTCCGGGAAGTCTTCCTGGAAAGAGGAATGGCAAAGGCCCCGGTTCCTGCTCCAATGTCCAGCAATGTCGCTTCTGGAGAAATAAAGGAGGAGATTTTACTGAGGATCTCTCCTGGGTATCCCGAATGCATGAGAACCCGGTCATAGATCCCGTAGCTCCTCCAGAACTGGTCGTTGGAGATCTTCTCCTCCCTGAGGTTATGCACATAGCTCGTATCCCTGACGAAATCCCTCCATTGATCAGTCCAAAAGCTCATTGCTTCTTCTCCACGGAGAGGAAATTGTCCACATTGAATATGCCGTAGAGCGGATCGGAGTACCAGCCCTGCCAGGCTTTGTTGTAGGGTGTCTCTACTTTGTTCCAGTAAAGGGCAATGGCCGGCAGATTCTCTGCATAGTAGTCCTGCAGCTCGTAGGCATAATCCTGCAGTTGATCCTCGCTTGTGGCAGCGAGAATATCATCGCACAGCTTAAGGAAGACGGGATCATCAAGCACATGCAAGACTCCTTCGCCAGTCCTGCGGGAGTCAAAGTAGCCTGTACCCCAATTGGCATGCATGAGCATTCCCCAGGGAGTGGACCTGGTGATGGTCAGATCATACTCGCCGGCATCCTTCTGCTTGATCCAGGTGCTCGAATCCACATTCTTCACTTCGCTGTCGATTCCTAGAAGCTTCAGGTATTCCGCCATAAGCTCTGTCGTTCGCTGGTAGTCGGGTCGTGTGATGAATGTGAGTTTGATGTCCTTGCCGTCTTTGCCCTCCATGATGCCGTTTCCATTGGAGTCCCTGTATCCGGCATCTGCAAGAATGCTCTTTGCCTGGGCGAGGTTGTAATCCAATTTGGCCGTCTCCTTGAAGGCCATCATGCTGGGCGGCACAAAGCCGGTGTTGGGGATCTGGCCGTATCCCAGAGCATCAAGCTTTAAAATCTCGCTGTAGTTTATGGCGTAGGAGAGGGCCTTTCTGAAGCCGATATCGGACATGGGCTGCCTTTGCAGGTTCATGCCCAGGAATATCAGTCCGATATTGTCCTTCTCCACAAAATCGAAGTTGCCGGTATCCTTGAGCTTTTGCATGCTGGCATAAGGATAGGTCCCTGCATACTTGTAGTAGGCGTCAACGTCTCCTTTCTCCAGGGCCAGGGAAAGAACATCCATATTGCTAAAGGTGTGAATCTCCAGGGAATCGAATTTGGGTGAAGTTCCCTTCCAATAGGGATTCTTCTGGAAGTAAATCACGCCGGCACCAAGATCCGTCTTGGCGATGAAGAAGGGGCCAAAGCCTACACTCTCCCCAACATTTGTGTATTCCGTGGGCTTATCCACCTTCTCCCAGATGTGCCGGGCCAGAATGGTATAGGTGGCAAACTCCAGGTTCAGCCGGGAGTAGGGCTTGTTCAGCTTGAAGACCACCGCGCCGTCTTCCACGGAAATATTGTCCACGGTCTTCTTCATCCAGCCTGCCGCCGGGTAATTTTCTGCCAGATAGCTAAAGGTGAAGCGCACATCTTCAGGCGTCAGCTTTTGGCCGTCGCTCCAGTACAGGTCGTCATTGATGGTGAACTTCCAGACTGTTCCATCTTCTGAGACCTCATAGCTTTTTGCTGTCAGGCCTACTACCTTTCCGTCAGCCGCCATCTTCATCAAAGTCGGATTGGAAAGATGAGCAAATACGCCCATGTTGCTGTCTCCCAGAATACTGGCAGACTTCACCACATTGGGCGTGCCGATCTTTAGAATCTTCCCGCTGGAATCCTCCACACCCTGGCTCGCCATGCCAAAAATCAGTATGGAAAGGAGCAGCGCTAAGGTGAACGTATACAAACTGCGTCTCATAAAGCTCCTACCTTTTTTTGCTACTATTAGCGCGAATTGTTATATGAAATTTGTGGCTTTATTTCATTTATATGATTTAATCATAAAATAAATGTGCAATTTTAATTTTCATAGTAACACTCGTAATTGACATGGAGGCAATTAACGACGCAAAATACTGATGCATTAATGACGCTTTTCTTTGATTAATCAATTCCAGTAAAGATGGTAATGCTTTGCCTGATTGATCAGTCTTTCTGCTGATGCATCCAATAAGCTTATTACTAAGTAATATTTAACTATATTACACGATAACATATGGATCAAGAATTAATGAGAGTAGGCATTTCCCTGCCGGAAAATCTGCTTAATAAGTTTGATGAAATAATTCTGCAGCGAGGCTATTCTTCTCGCTCAGAGGGAGTCAGGGATGCCATTAGAAGTTATATAGTCAACTTCGAATGGATGAGCGATGTCCAGGGGGAACGCGTGGGTGTGATTACTATTGTTTACTCCCATTCTCAAAGGGGCCTGGCAGATAATCTCACTGAGATTCAGCATGAATTTGGCGGCTTAATTCAGTCCAGTCTGCACGTCCATTTGGATCACGACAATTGTCTGGAGGTCGTAGTGCTGAGGGGCGAGGGGCAGGATGTGAGAAAAGCGGCTGAGAAGATGATGTCCCTGAAGGGCGTAAAGCATGTTAAATTGACTACCACATCGCTTGGCAAAGAGCTCTAATCGTCCTTTATTCGGCATTATTTTGTGAACGAAATCTTGCAGGAAATTGGGAATTATTCGCGAGCTTCACATTGTGATCAGAAATCATAGAGGGATTCCTATTAAGGTCAATATTATCTTCATTCTAGCGGTCCTGATATCAAGCTCCATGTGTTCTTCCGGAAAAGAGTACACCGCTGACTATTGGCAGCAAAAAGGAAATGAATTCATGCAGTTGGGATCCCTGGAAGTCGCCCTGGATTGCTATAACAAATCGATCCAGTTGGACGGCGCAAATGCCTCTGCCTGGATGAAGAAGGGGCAGGCATTGAGCAGTATGGAGAGATATGCAGATGCGCTTTCTGCCTACAATGAATCAATCAAACTTGATGGCGATCTGGCTGAGGCCTGGTACGGCAAAGGGCTTGCTCTGGCAAACCTGGGCAAATATAATGAGTCCATCCTTGCCCTCGATAAAGCCGTTGAGCTGGACGGGAAGCTGGCCGGTGCCTGGTTAAGCAGGGCACTCATATTAGCAGATTTGGGCAAGAATAACGAATCGTTGGCAGCCCTGAAAAGGACGGTAGAGCTTGACTCGGAAAATGAAGATGCCTGGTTTAACCTGGGTCTGGCTTTCACAAACATGGGGAATCATAGCGGAGCTCTGGATGCGTATAATAGAGTCACCGATTTAAATCCGATAAATGCTCCCGCCTGGGTCAAGAAGGGAGAGGCTCTCCTTGCCCTGGGCAGATCCTCTGAGTCCAGTGAGGCATTTCAGAGAGCGTCTCAAATTGAGCCGATTGACGCCAGTGCCTGGTATGACAATGCATTAGCCCTGCGGCTGTCCGGCAGATACAACGATTCCATTGCTGCTTATAATAGGACCATTGAACTGGACCCTGCAAATCCTGCCGCCTGGAACGGCCAGGCCCTTGCCTATGCAGAATTGAAAAACTACAATGTATCTATAAAACTATTTGATAAAGCTATTGAAATGGATCCTGAAGAGACCGGATTTTGGTATAACAAAGCCTTGGCTCTCAATGAAATGGGCAATTATAGTGAAGCCGTGGCTGTTCTCAGAAAATGTGTAGAGCTGCATCCCGAATGTGCCACTTGCTGGAATAGCCTGGGACTGTCTCTGGCTAAGATGGAAATGTTCAGCGAGGCGATAAAAGCCTATGATAAGGCCATTGAGCTGGATCCCAATTATTTAGAGCCCTGGAATAACCGGGGCATCGCTCAGGTGATGGGGGACGAGGATTTTGTCGAGGCCCTGAAAAGCTTCGATAAGGCCATCGAAATTGATCCCAACTGCATGCAGGCCTGGGTCAACAAAGCCAACGCCCTCAAATTGGCCGAACGCGGTCCAGAAGCGAATTCTGCCCTGGAAAAGGCTAAGAGGCTAGGATACCAGGCCAATCCCAGCTCTTAGAAATATGCCTTTTGGAGCTCCCTCGAGGCATGCGCTCTCTGTAGCACTGATCACGGCACGTATCTGTACTTCTCCGGGGGGAACTGAGCCATGCTGGCGTTCCAAGCAGGCTTCATTGTGGATATAGAAGTATTGCGGCAGGTGCAGTCAAATATGCCTTTCTGGCTGCCGCGCTCTTTGTCGAAGTTATTGGAAGGAATGTCGAAGAAACCACCACTGCAACAGGGCAACCAGTCCTCCATCCAGCTGGGCGCAGACTTCGATATTTCGAGCTTCATGGTCTTCTGAACTTGGAAATCCCCTATGTAGTTGTTGTCGATCTCAATCATTGGGTCCTTCCAGCCTTGCTTTGTCTTGAATTTTGGTGTCTTGGCATCGGTCATAGGCATGGATAGAAGCTCGCCGATATGGAGTGTACCCTGAGTGACATCGTCATCGATCTTCATGCTGATTGAGCCTTTACCGCTTACCGTGGCCGTGGGCGCTGTACAATTCATATCGATAGCGATATCGCCCTTCAAGGCTCGCGCATACTCCACCTGTCGATGCATAGAGGCAGATTCCTGGTAACTTTTGGCCTCGTTCTTGTCCTTGAGAAGCGAGTTATAGGTCACGGGATTTGAGGCATACCAGCCTGTTCCATAGGCGAAGCTTGTAGGAGATTGCACATTATCGTACTGCCTGGTATAAGTGATGGCGCTGCTCGCCCCAGGATATTTTCTCGTCCATTGCCCCGTGGTGTAATCTATCCAGTAAATGTAGCTGCTGGCGTGGGTAGTTTTTTGCTCATCATAGAGTACATCGGCAAAGTCCATGGTGCCGCTTCCATGGGAATATTCCAGCATGGAGAGGTTATTAGTATTGACCTTCATGCGCTCCATGAAATATCCGGCTCCTTGTACATCGCCCGTTACATCGCTCCTATGTTTCACAGCCTCTTGACCAGGGTTGAAGTCCCAGGTCCCGGCCCAGGAAACGCTCGCCATTATCAGAAGCAGAATTAGCGCTGATCCTATCCCTACTATAAAATATTTCATATCAATCCCTCTTTCTGCAGTCGCAGACAAATGAAGGCTCTTTTGCCTTTAGTAATACTTAATACTTTCCTTGTATGAATTACTAAGATTATATCTAAATATTTTATATTTTCATGATATGTTTATATTCTAAAGAGATAGTTTAGTTATACTAAATCGACAGATTTATAAGTTAGAGGACCTCTTTAGTAACCTAACTCCATCAAGCGAAGAGAAACAGGTGTGCATGGTGATGCACATCTGTTATTCTATTTATGAATGCCTGAAATCACTTATTTCACCAAATATCAAATGAGAAGAGATCTTAATTTTGGAATAATATCGATTTATAAACTCTTATGAATTAAAAAAATTTCGATAAATTAGCTCTTTAGTGTTACTAGAAATAGCTTTATAATACTAAATGAGATCTTCATGATACTCAAAAGGGGAGAGACAAAATGCACCATCTCAAGAGAAGGACCATACCATTCACCTCCATCGTGGGCCAGGAAGACATGAAGTTCGCACTGATTCTGAATGCCGTCAATCCTCGCATAGGCGGCGTCCTCATCCGGGGCGACAAAGGCACTGCCAAGTCAACCGCCGTGCGCGCTCTGGCCGATCTGCTGGAGAGCATTGCCGTGGTGGAAGACTGCCCCTTTAACTGCGATCCCGCCAATCCGGAGGAGATGTGCGATCTTTGCTTTGAGAAGAGCGAGACAGGCCGGATAAAAGAGGCAAGCCGCAAGACTCCGGTGATAGATCTGCCACTGGGAGCCACGGAGGATCGTGTCGTGGGCTCTTTGAATGTAGAGAGGGCCATCAAGGAGGGCATCAAAGCCCTGGAACCGGGAATCCTGGCGGCCTCCAATCGAGGCATCCTTTACATAGATGAGGTCAACCTCCTGGACGATCATGTTGCCGATGTCCTTCTCGACTCCGCCGCCATGGGGGTCAATATAGTTGAACGGGAAGGCGTATCCGTGGCTCATCCCTCCAAATTCATATTGGTGGGCACCATGAACCCAGAAGAGGGAGAGATCCGGCCCCAGCTATTAGACAGGTTCGGACTGCAGGTGAGCGTTGCCGGCATTGCTGATGTGGATCAGAGAATGCTGATCGCTAAGAATGCGGAGAGCTTTGACCGGGATCCGGAGGGTTTCGCCTTGCGCTTTCATGCCATGCAAGAAGAGCTGAAAGGCAAGATTTCCGCTGCCAAAAAGATTCTGCGAGATGTGAATCTGCACGATGATCTATTGAGAACCATTGCATCTGCCTGCATCGACCTGGGAGTCAAGACGCACCGGGCCGAGATCGTCATCACCAGAACGGCCAAAACCATTGCTGCCTTTGAGGGACGGAGAGAAGTCAACCAGGGTGACGTAAAATTGGCCATGCAACTGGCTCTGGCTCACCGGATGAGGAGCAGGCCCTTTGAGCCACCCACCCTGAACAAAAAAAATGGAAGAGTCCCTGGAAAAGCATCAGCATCCGCACCAGGACCAAAAGCAACAGAAAAAAGATGAACAAGAGTCCCAGCAGCCCGATGAGCAGCAGGACCGCGGGCAAAGCCTTGCAGCAAAGCCGGAGGAGCGGGTCTTCCAGGTCGGCTCGCCCGTAGATGTGCGCCGGATAAATGTGCCCAGCGAACGGGATCGAATTGCACGCCGCAAGACCCGAGGCAGAAGAATGAATACCCTGGCTCTGCGTAACCGTGGACGGTACCTGCGACAGAGGATGCCCCGCACCGGCAAGGATATTGCCATCGATGCCACCATTAGAGCAGCAGCACCTTACCAGAAGGTCAGATTTGGGCCCAATGCCATCAAGGTGAAGGGCGAGGATATTCGAGAGAAGGAGCGGGTGGGGAAGACCTCGGCCGTGGTTCTCTTCGTGGTGGATGCCAGCGGCTCCATGGGGGCCATGCAGAGGATGGAGGGCGCTAAGGGGGCGGTCCTCTCCATGCTCATGGACTCTTATCAGAAGAGAGACAAAATTGGCATGGTGGCCTTCAAGGGAACGGAGGCCGAGATCATCCTCCCTCCCTGCTCCAGCGTGGATCTGGCCTTGAGCCGGCTGCAGGCCCTTCCCACGGGCGGTAAGACGCCGCTATGTGCGGGCCTCTCAAGAGGACTGCAGCTCTTGCATAGCGAGCTAAAAAAAGACATAGAGACCAAAACGATGATGGTCCTAATATCCGATGGAAGAGCCAATGTGGGAATGGGCGGCAAGATCAGGGATGAGCTGATGGAGATCTCAGCACAGAGCAGACAGCTCGGCGTGCAGACCATCGTCATCGATACTGAGGTGGTGGAGAGTTCCTTCATGGACATGAGGCTGGGCTACTGCCGGGAGATCGCAGAGAGCGCGGGGGGAAAATATTATCCCCTATCCAGCCTGAGCCCGGAGGCTCTCTATAGTATTGTCGATCGAGAACAGCAGCTTCTATTCGAAAAGAATACATGATCTTGATCGATGGCTTAACCCGTGAGTACGCGGGGAAAAGAGTGGTCGACGGCCTGGACTTAAGAGTGGAAAAGGGCGAACTCTTCGGCTTTCTCGGGCCTAACGGGGCAGGCAAGACTACCACTATTCGCATTCTTACTACTTTGACCAAGCCCACATCAGGAAATGTATTTATAAACGGCTTTGATGTGGCTCGTGACCCTTCCAGCGTCAAGTCGCAGTTCGGGATTGTTCAGCAGCACATAAGCCTTAATCGAGATCTGAGCGTGAGAGAGAACCTGGAGTTTCACGCCCGGCTTCATCACCTAGCCCCGGAGGTCAGAAGAGAGAGGATCGAGGAGCTTTTAGAGTACGTAGAAATGACGGAGCACGCCGATAAGCTCATCGATAAGCTCTCCGGCGGCCTGAAGAGAAGGACCATGATCGCTCGAGCCCTGCTTCATCGTCCCAGGCTCTTATTCCTGGATGAGCCGACGGTGGGTCTGGATGCCCAGGCCAGGAGGCGTGTCTGGGACCTCATTCGCAGGATGAATATAGATGGTTCTACCGTCTTTCTCACCACTCACTACATCGAAGAGGCTGAGGCGCTCTGCGACCGGGTGGGAATAATCCACCACGGCTGCTTGATTGCTCTGGGCACTCCTCTGCAGCTACGCCAGAGGCTGGGAATGATCACTGTGGAAATCCAGGGATGCGGCCAGGGATGCAGCAACGCAACCGATTACAGATTTTTCCCTGACCGGGAAGAGGCAGCGGCGTTTGTGAGCAGTCTGCCCGGTCAGGAAAAGGTCCTCATGCGCGAGTCGAATTTGGAGGATGTCTTTGTCGAACTCACTGGTCAAAAGGTTCTGGATAAATAGCCAGGACGCTTACACCGTCCTCTGGTCGGACCTGCTGATACTGAGAAGCCGGTCGGGCCGCTATCTGATCACCACCACCATCAGCCCGCTCCTCTATCTGGTGGCCTTTGGCTGGGGCCTGGGCAGGGGCATGAGCGTCAACGGAACCAGCTATCTGCAGTTCGTGGTGCCGGGCATAATCGCCTTGACTGCCATGACTGCCAGCTTCAACGGAGCTGGAACGAGGTTAAATGTGGACCGGCTCTATTTTCGCAGTTTCGATGAATGCCTGATGGCGCCCATCAGCCTGCTCTCACTGCTCCTCGGCAAAGCTCTTATCGGGGTAGTAAGAGGCCTGGTCAGCTCCATCGCCTTCATTGCCGCTTCCCTGCTCCTGGCACCGGGTTTTCGTGTAGGTCCGCTGTTTTTGATGGAATTGCTGCTAACCTGTCTGGTCTTTTCTTTCCTGGGAGTGCTGGCCGCTCTGCTTGCCAGGTCTCACCAGGATCTGGCCACCTTCAGCAGCCTCATCCTCCTGCCCATGACCTTCCTGGGCGGGACCTTCTTCTCCCTGGCCCAGGTTCCCTGGGGACTCAAGATGGCCCTTTATGCGCTTCCCCTCACGCACTGCAGCATTTGCCTAAGAGCTGCAGCTCTCGACCAGCCAGTTCCTTGGGGATCTCTATTTGCCATCATATTTTTCCTGATGGTGTTCTTCTCCGGATGCGTGGTGGTTTTAAAGAGGATCAGCGTGTAGAAGGCATCGAGATGCAATTGAATCTCTGTGCGTACTCAGTACGCTCTTGACTCTGTGGTTTTATTCCGCAAACCACCGGGTTTTATTATCAAGCTACGATTATTAACCGCAGAGGCGCAGAGTTCGCAGAGATACAGCGAGGAGACAAAAAATGATGTCTGCTTGCGCTAAATCAGTCATTGTCCGCACTAGGGTCATGCGGCCAGATCGAGGCGCACCGCCTCTGAAGCGAACTTTGTTCTGCAGTCATCAGACAAAACCAATTTTCATTCTCATGATCAGCACCCTTGCTGCAAAATTTTATATCTGATAATTATGATAATACGTCTGATCGGAGAGGATTCTGCCATGCCGGACGATGACCTGCCTGCTTCCCCCAAGAAAAGCATCACCATCATCAAGGCAGGGAGCCACTGGATATTCAAGCATTTTTTTGAAGATAAAGACATTTTCAAGGAACTGGCCGATTACTACGACAAAGAGGGCTACCGCTTTGTCCTCAGGACCCCTGGCGAGAGGAACCTGGTCCAAAAGCTGCTGGAAAGAAGGGGATTCGAGGTTATACTGGCGGAGAGCTCCAGAGGATATGTAGTCAAACTCAGCCGCCAGAGCCGATATTCGGCAGTGCTAAAGAACTCTCTGGCTCAGATCGAAACGGATGAGTGGCGCATTTTCCTCATGAAGGACCTGGCTGCAGTCAAGGAGGCCCTGCACCAGGGGGCGAAGCTGGTAGAGGTGGATGTGCATTTTTAGGCAGGTCGTCTTTGTGATCGGGCCCTTTGCGGGGGCACCACCTGCCGGATGCACCACCCCGCCATCAGGCAGAAGATGCCCAGATAGAGGAAGACCAGGAAGAAATTGTCTCCCGTCACATCCAGCAGGTAGCCGGAGAGCGTGGGCCCCAGAGGCCCGGCCACAAAGCCGTAGGCGGCAAAGGTCAGGCCGAAGATGGCCCCGAAGTGCTCCAGGCCGAAGCAGTCCGCCACCAGGGGAGCGGAGACGGAGAAGAGGGTGCCGAAGGAAAAGCCGACTACTGCGGCCAGAAGAGCACACACTGCCAGCCCTCTCGTCCAGGGGAGGATGAAGTAGGCCACGCCCGCTGCCAGGAAGGCCAGGCTCATGACCTGATTTCTGCCAAACCGGTCGGAGAGAATGCCGCTGATCAGGCGGCTCATTCCGTTGGTGAGATTAAAGGCAGTCAGGATGAGGATGGCTGAGGATAAAGGAAAGCCCAGGAAAAGCCCGTAGCCCGTCGCCAGCACGGTCATGGATACGCCCGCAGCTCCTGCAAAGGTCCAGGTGATCCAGAGCAGCCAGAAGCTTTTGGTGTGCAGGCTCTCCTTCACGGAAAACGACTTTATTGACGTTATGATCTTTGCCGTCGGTTTTGCAGCCGCTTCGCTCCCGGCGCGCCGGGCAGATGCAGCATTCTCCCAATCCTGCGGAGCGCGGGCAAAATAGGCTCCCAGAAGGCCGATGGAAAGGGTGAGAAAGGCAACGACGAGATTCATGGCCTCGTAGCCCAGGACGGCCAGCATTTTTCCAAAGAGCGGCGACATGATGGCCGCCGCCAGCCCAAAGACCATGCTCACTGTGCCTGCGACCAGGCCCCTCCTTTGCGGGTAGCACCACTGCACCAATGTCAGGGCGGGGACGTAGACGAAGCTGGAGGCCGTGCCGTTAAGGAAGGCCCAGACGTAGACGGTGTAAATCGAGCCGGCCTGAGAGACTACGAAAGAGGCGAGAGCGGTAAGGATGACGCCCAATGCGATCATGCGCCGCAGCCCCCAGCGCTCCTGCCATCGGCCCACCAGGAACATGAAAGCGCCCACGGCCGCGAGCATGAAGAAGATAGTCAGGCCCGTGGCAGCGCGCCCGACGTGAAACATCTCCTGCCAGAGGGGAGACATGACCCCAGGAAAGCCGAAGGTGAGAGCGCCTGGCCAAAAGATGGCGATGCAGGAGCCGAGGACGGCTATTAGGGCTTTCTTGTCTCCGGGCAATTCAAATCAATCTCCTAATTTCTCAGTTTTCGATCTAAGGATGAAATTCAGCACTCTTTTTCCTATTACAATCAAAACATGTTACCTGCAAATTATTTTCTTCCGTAACTCCTCCTTTCGACCAAGGTATTTTATGATCAAGTTCAATATCTTTTTCTAACAAGTTTTTTCCGCAAATCTGACAAGTGGAATTATCTCTCCTCACAACACGGATTGCTGTAGCCCTATCAATGTTTCTGGAAATTCTTCTCATTTCGAGTGTTTCCGTAAGAGGTTCATTTACAAAAAAGGTAGGACAAATGTGTCCGAATACATCACAGCATTGTTCAATTTCTTCTTTTTTGTATTCTTCAGGATATTCATTAGGATCGAAGTTTAGTACATCTTCCTCAATCGATTGTTTTCTCCAACCAGTATATGCTCCTTTTTGAAGTTGTTCTTTTAAAAAATCATTATGCTCAATCGCTTCCTTTTTCGTTGGACCGAGTAAGGGAAAATTCTCAACCAATGGGCCATAAGGGCAATACTTTAACTCCCAACAAGGTTTGCAGACATGTTTAGTTCGTTTTTCCCATTCTTTTATAAACTCAATCTCTTCTGGTGTTGGTTGATGATTTTCAGAGTATTCTCTAGCTTCCTTTATCCACTCTTCCTCAACATCAACCTTCATTTCAACCATACCGCTAAGAACATTAGTTTTCTATATAAAGTCATTAGGCTTAATGTGCTGATTAGAGCTATTGCGTCACTAAAGGATTCAGGATGTGGCTTTATGGTCGAAGGCACTAAGAACCGTTGTATTTTCTGCGATATTATCGAAGACAAGGCACCTTGCTGCAAGATCTATGAGGATGAACTCTCTTTAGCCATACTCGATATCAATCCTTTCTCAAAAGGACACTGCCTGGTCATTCCCAAGAGGCACGTGCCATGGTGGCATGAGCTCTCTGAGGAAGAGAATGCCAGCCTCTTTCGAGTGGCGAAGATTGTGGCCGAGAAGATGATGAAGGCCTTGAAGCCCGAATTCGTCTGCATGTACGCCCGCGGCAGGAGAATACCACATACCCACATCTTCCTGGTTCCTACCTACAGAGGAGACGTGCTGGACAGATTTTTCAATGCACTGGAGCTGTTCCAGGAATCGCCTCCTGCCCTGACAGCTTTGCGAGAGAAAAATTCCCTGGAAGATGTGGCTGAGCTTCTCAGGCAAACGTAATTGATGTGTGACAGAAATGATAAGGAGCAAGGAGCCTGGCCCCTCGCTTCCGATTCAGGGAGAAGATTTATTTCTTGGCGATCTTGGTGTTCTCGGATTTGAGCATGCACAGCGGTCCTCTGAGGTAGACATACCAGTAGAGTGCCGCCACGAAGAGAGCAGCTCCTACGATGTTGCCAAGGGTAACGGGGATGAGGTTTGTTACAAAGAAGTTGTACCATCCGTCCATGCCGCCCAGGTTTGTAGTAGCCACGCCCGCTGTGGCCAGCTTGGCTGCTATTGCCGGATTGTTGGCGGCAAAGATGCCCAGGGGAATGAAGAACATATTGGCCACGCTGTGCTCAAAGCCGATGGCGACGAAGGCCATGATGGGAAACCAGCAGGCAAAGATCTTGCTGATCACATCTTCCGAGCTTATGGCCAGCCAGACAGCCAGGCAGACCAGCCAGTTGCAGCCTATTCCCCGCAGAAACGCAGTTTCGAAGTCCAGGCCGCACTTGGTATTGGCTACGGTTGCCGCCCATCCTGCCCAGGGCAGGTTATCGAAAAATCCACACAGGTAAGCCAGGAAAAAGGCCACGAAAATAGATCCCAGAAAATTGCCCACATAAACCAGCGACCAATTTTTCATCAGGCCCTTGACGGTGGCTTCGCCGTTGAGAATGCTAATGGGCGCGAACATGCAGTTTCCTGTGAATAGCTCTGAGCCGGCGATTACTACCAGCATCAGGCCCACTGGAAATACCGCTCCGGCGGCAAACTTGACAAGGCCGGCTGGGAGAGCGATCTTCCAGATGGCACCGTCCGGGGCAGTGATGGTGCCGTTGGAAAGGCCTCCAGCCACAATCTCGCTTAAAAGAGCTCCAAAGGCGATGTAGGCTCCGGCTAAAAAGCCCAGCACCAGCAGCTTTTGCCATGTCATATTGCATTTCGTGCATCCGGCAGCAATGGCTGCCTTAGCGATATCAGCGGGAACTTTGAATGCCATAATCTCCCTCCAGAGCAAGCAGCCCGGCAAATTAATCCCGAAACGTCCGGCGTTTTGCGATAGCTTAGCAAGGGCCATCGCCGCTCTCTTTTCTGGGCAGCCTGCAGGATGGGCAATTGCTTGCCGGCATATCGACTAAAAGGTTTGCGGTTGGCAGATAAATTATGAAAAGTTATGAAAAAAATAAAGGGTTTATGAAAAAACTTCACATTGATGGCCAATCCTCAGTATAATCAAGCCCCTGCCAACTTGCAGTCGCCTTCCGGATGCTCCAGCTCTTCGTTAAGCTTTCTTTTTGCCGGATTGAAACTCTTCTTGTGCCGGCAGTCCATCAGCTTATGCCAGTTATCTCTCTCCCAGATGTTGAAGGATTTATCCTCTTCAGGGATGAGCTGGCGCAGTCGCAGAACCAGTCCATCCCAGTTGACCTGATCGCCGCGAAAATCCGGGCCGTCCACGCAGGCGAACTTGGTCTTGCCGGCCACTTCCACCCGACATGCACCGCACATGCCCGTGCCGTCCACCATGATGGGCGTAAGGCTGACAATCGTCTCCACCTTCGAGGCATGGGAGGCGTCCGAGGAGACCTTCATCATGAAAGGGCAACCATGAGCGAAGATCCTGTCGACTCCCTTTCCTGACTGCAGTTCTTGCTCTATGAAGTCATTGGCCCAGGCAGTCTTGCCGCAGCCTGTAACGACATGAACCTCATCGCTGAACTCCTTGAGCTTATCTATCCAGAAGACGAAATCCGGACCGCGGCCTTCCACAACGGTTACAACGTAGTTGCCCTTCTCTTTGAGGGCCTTTACGAGCGGTAGTGTCGGCCCGACCCCAAAGCATCCGCAGGCGCAGATAACCCTGCCGAAGTTCTCGATCTCTGTTGGCGTTCCCAGGGGGCCGGCGATATTGGTAACGCATTCGCCTTCTTTCATGGTGGACAGCTTGGCGGTGCTGGTCCCCAGAACGTAGAAGACAATGTCCACGGTGCCCTCTTTTTCGTCCCAGCCGGCCAGACCCATGGGAATCCTCTCTCCTTTCTCGTCCACCCTTATGATTACAAACTGACCCGGTCTGGCAGTGCTCGCAATCTTGGGAGCTTTAAACTTCATGTAGATGATATTGGGAGCTACGGTCTCCTTGGTTACGATCTCGTACATCTCTAGCCTCCTCTAATCTTATTCAGCTTCACGGCACAGACCTTTAGCTCCGGGATCTTGGCGATGGGATCCAAGGCCGGATTGGTAAGGACGTTGGTGGGCGTCTCCGAGAAATGGAAGGTCATAAAGACCACGCCGACAGGCGACTTTTCTGTGGTCTTGGCTTTGGCCTTAACAGATCCCCGGCGGGAGGTTACCTCTATCAGCTCGCCGTCAACAATACCTAGAGTGAGGGCATCTTGCGGATTCATCTCTACCAGCTCCTCGCCCCGGAGAAGGTTGAGGTCGCCCACCTTTCGCGTCATAGTTCCGGTGTGATACTGGCAGAGAACCCTGCCTGTGGTGAGGATGAAGGGGTAATTCTCATCGGGCAGCTCCATGGAAGGCCGGTAATCGACCACATTGAACTTGCCAAGGCCCCTCGTAAACTGGCCTTTATGCAGGTACCCGGTTCCCGGATGCTCCATGTTGGGGCAGGGCCACTGCAGCCCATCGCCCTCCAACCGTTCATAGCTTATGCCCCCATAGCTGGGAGCAAGCTTTGCTACCTCGGACATGATCTCGGAGGGATGGCCATAGCAGAACTGGCCCCCCCAGCCCATGCGAGATGCCAGAGCGTCCAGGATCATCCAGTCAGGCATGGACTCGCCGACGCTGTCCAGGGCCTTCCTGATCCTCTGCACCCTGCGTTCTGTATTGGTGAAGGTTCCGTCTTTTTCCAGGCCGGACGTTGCCGGCAGGACCACGTCTGCCAATGACGCCGTTTCGGATAGGAAGATGTCCTGCACCACCAGAAACTCCAGGGTATTCAATGCTTCTATCACGTGGCTGCAGTCCGGATCGCTGACGACCGGATTTTCTCCCATGATGTACATGGCCCGGATCTTTCCCTCATAGGCGGCATTCATCATCTCGACCAACGTCTGGCCGGGCTTTTCCGGCAGAGCCGCACCCCAGGCCAGCTCGAACTTCTTGCGAAGATCAGGATTGATCACTGCCTGATATGCAGGCAGGAGATTGGGCAGGGCACCCATGTCGCAGGAGCCCTGCACATTGTTCTGGCCTCGCAGGGGGTTGATGCCGGCGGAGGGTCGGCCGATGTTGCCCGTCATCATGGCCAGATTGGCCAGTGTGAAGATATTATCCACGCCATGAGAGTGCTGGGTGATGCCCATGGAATAGATTATGGAGGAAGGATTTCCGCGGGCATAGAGCCGCGCAGCATCTCTGATCAGCTCGGACTTGACACCCGTAATTCGCGCCGCGTCAGAGGCGCACAGCTTCAATAGAGAGTCCTTGAACTCTGGGAAGCCCTCCGTCCTCCGGGATATGAAATCCTCATCCATCAGCTTCTCTTCCAGGATTATCCGGCACATCTCCAGGACAAGAGGCACATCCGTTCCCGGGGTCTGCCGAAGCCAGACGTCGGCGATCTTGCACAGGTCGATCCAGCGGGGATTGGCCACAATGATCCTGGCTCCCTTCCTCTTCGCCTCTTTGATCTTGAGGGCGATGACGGGATGCTGCTCGCTGGTGTTTGAGCCGATGATGAAGATGCATCTGGCATCCGCTAATTCCGAAATGGAGTTGGTCATGGCCCCGCTGCCGAAAGCCAGAGCCAAGGCGGAGACGGTCGAGGCATGGCAGAGCCGGGCGCAGTGATCTACGTTGTTGGTCTGCATGACCAGCCGGGCAAACTTTTGGGCCAGGTAGTTCTCCTCATTGCTGCACTTGGCCGATGAGAGGAAGGCAAAGCTGTCGCCCTTATAGCCATTCAATTTTTCGGCCACCAGATCCAGGGCTTCCTCCCAGGTCGCAGGCACCAGTTTGTCGTTCTTCCTGATGAGAGGCACAGTGAGCCGCTCCGGGCTCTCGACGAAGCCGAGGCCGAAGCGCCCCTTGACGCAGAGCTGGCCGTTGTTGGGCAGGCAATCTCGTTTGCCTCTCACCCTCACAATCCGGTTGTCCAGGACGCCTACCTCTATCCGGCAGCCCACGCCACAGTAGGGACAGACGGTGCTGGTAGTCCTCTCCGGCCTTTGCCATTTCTCAGATCTGGCGTAGAGGGCTCCCGTGGGGCAGATGTCGACGCATGTGCCGCAGAACTTGCAGTCGCAGTCCTGCAGTGATTCCGGGCCTATCCAGTGCATGCGGTGAAAATCGGGATTGCTGGTGAGGATGCCTTCGCCGCGCACCTCTTGACAGGCGCGCACGCAGCGACCGCAGAGGATGCATAGGCTGTAATTGCGGTCAAAGAAGGGCTCTCTCAAAACGGGCAGGTTCTTAAAAGAGATCTGATATCTGATGTTTTGCAATCCCACGAACTGCACTGCCTGCTGCAGCTCGCACTCCTCGTTCTTGGGGCAGTACTTGCAGCCTACTGTCACCGGGAACTTGCGCATGCACTCGCGCAGGTCATTGCATTCGTTTCTCCTTTCGCAAAAGAGGCAGCTGGTGGGATGATTGGTGAGTGCCAGGAGCATCTCCAGGGTATGTCTTCTCATCTCCTGCAGCTCCTCTGTCCTGGTCTCTACCACCATCCCCTCTTCCGCCTGGGTATTGCAGGCAGTAGGATAGTAATCCAGGCCTTTTACGGAGACGATGCACAGCTTGCAGGAGCCAATGGGCTTGAGGTCTGGGTGGTCGCAAAGTGCTGGTACATAAGAGCCCGCTTTTCGGGCTGCATCGAGAATGGTGGCTCCCTCTGGGACCACTACCTCTCGATCATCGATGGTCAGTCTAATTTCAAACATGTTCCCAACCGCGCCGGGCATTGTAGAGGATTAATTGTATTAGAAGGTTGCTCTGAAAGGAAAATCTTATTAATATTCAAAGGCCGAGTGGCTGGCTGGAATCTGCTAATTAAGACAAGAAATAGGACGCAAAAAAGTCTCGGGTCCTCTTCCCAGGCAAAAAGAGGATCCGTATCCCCAAGCATAAGAATGATCAGCCAGAAGAGATCTTAGCTTAGCCTCAGAGGCGCGGTGTAGGAAAGATGTCAAGCAAGATTAATTTAAACCGGGTGGAGATGCCCAAGCAATCTCCCGAAAAGAGGAAAAGCAACTTCCAGGAGGTTGCCCTGGGCTACAGTCCAGAGCAGGCGGCAGAAGAGGCGGGCAGATGTATTCAATGCAAGAAGCCCAAGTGCATTGAAGGCTGTCCGGTCGGCGTGGAGATTCCAGGCTTCATTTGTGCTCTGCGGGATGGGGACATGCCAGAGGCGGTGAGGTCCCTTAAAAGAAAGAACAGCCTGCCCGGAATTTGCGGCCGGGTCTGTCCCCAGGAGGTGCAGTGCGAGTACCGATGCGTCCTTGGTAAGAAGGGTGCGCCCATCGCCATTGGCCGTCTGGAGCGTTATGTGGCCGATTGGGAGCTATGCCAGCAGGAAAAGGCGAAGTGTGAGGTCGCGGCGGCAACCGGAAAGCGGGTCGCCGTGGTGGGCTCGGGCCCGGCTGGGCTGACGGTGGCTGCAGAAATGGCCAAGTTCGGGCACTCCGTCACCATCTTTGAGGCTCTGCATGACGGCGGAGGCGTCCTGGTCTACGGCATTCCCGAATTTCGTCTGCCCAAGGGCATCGTCAGATCGGAGATCGATTATGTGAAGTCTCTGGGAGTCGATCTGGAGCTTGACTCTGTAGTTGGCAGACAGGTCCAGGTGGAGGGCCTGCTCAAAGGGGGCTATGACGGAGTATTCCTGGGAATAGGCGCAGGCGCGCCGCGCTTTCTCAATGTTCCCGGCGAGAACTTGAGCGGTGTTTACTCTGCCAACGAATACCTGACGCGAGTCAATCTGATGAAGGCCTACAAGTTCCCTGAATACGATACTCCTATTAAAATGGGAAAGAAGGTGGCAGTGGTAGGTGGAGGAAACGTGGCCATGGATTCGGCCCGCTCTGCCATGCGCCTGGGGGCGGATGAGGTGCATGTCATCTACCGTCGCTCTCGTGAGGAGATGCCTGCCCGTCTGGAAGAGGTGGAAAACGCCATGGAGGAGGGCGTGATCTTCGACTTCCTCACAAATCCCACTCGCTTTTTAGGCGATGATCGGGGCATGGTAAAAGCCATGGAGGTCGTAGAGATGGAGCTGGGCGAGCCCGATGCTTCCGGAAGAAGAAGCCCGCGGGTGAAGAAGGGCTCTGAGCATATTGTCGATGTGGATACGGTGGTCATCGCCGTAGGCACAGTTCCCAATCCCCTCATTGCCTCCAGCACGCCACAGCTTAAGACCACCAAATGGGGCACGCTCGTGGTGGACGAGAGGGGCAGAACGACGATGGTTGGGGTCTGGGCCGGAGGAGACATCACCAGCGGCGGAGCCACGGTCATCAGCGCCATGGGTGCGGGCAAGATTGCGTCGGCGGACATGAACGAGTGGCTGAAGACGGATGGGAAGTGGAGCTAGAGACGGTCTTGCGTATATTTTTTGAATAGCCAAATTGCTTTAGCGACCGGGCCTGCACATCTCGCCTAGCAGAGACAACAAGATGTGGGCCTCGTGGGCCAGTCCTGGCCAAGGGCGAGCGGTTCTCTCGGGTTTGCTGCTCTTGCTGAAAGGTTGAAGCTGCTTGAAGCTGCGCCAGGAATTAAGGAGTCGATCCTTCGGTTTTCTGGGATTATGATTCAGAGACGATTGGATTCGTTCCTGCGAGCTGTTCTTCCGGGGTGCCGCGCGCGGGTGTTACGCGCGAGGGGAGCTCGGGCTCCCGTTGACGCGGCGACATCGAGCCGGACAATCCCGATGAAAAGGGAACTATATAAATACCTCCGATTAATAACCGGCATCCAGTAAGAATGCGGATGAGCATACAACCAATGGAAATGTGCTTTAAAGGCTCACAACAACATCTCCTATTAGCTTCTCACCATCTCTATAGGCATCAACTAACTTTGCCAAAGTCATATCTTGCTCATTTTTTTCATATCGGATTTTGGCTTCGTTTAATATTCTCCAGGCATTTCTCATATTGTTTGACTTCGTGCCCAGATTAAATGAGGTCAATAGCCCCGTAGCGATGGCAGCGCCCCAAGCGATCCAGGGAAATAGAGAATCATCTGCAGCGATTACCTTGGAGGCCACAGTAATAGTAAGCACTATAGCTATTAGGCCGAGAGATATATGCAGAAACCTCAGTATATTCGAACCACGATACCAGGCATTGATAGCATACGATATTTCCGTAGGCACTTCTCTTGCTGGCTCAACAGATCCGCTCATAAAGACAGGTCATCTTTCCTTAATAATGAATGTTTCCTAAAAATAAAGAAAAGACCTCTTGCTTTCTCAGCAATATTTTATTACTTACCGACTCATCCCTGTGCCGGCTTCGATGCGGCCTTCAATTTTTTTGCTGGCGATAAGGAACCTCGCCGATGCCCTCAGCCCCTTTGAATCTTCTTCAATCTCATCTAGTCTACGGCGGGCCGTCAACTTCACATGGGTGCAGCACTTCATTCCAACCCGGTGCTTGAACGGGCGCTTTAATTCCGAAAAACCGAACAAAGGTTGCTTACCGTGGCTCTCAAGAAATCCGAACTCTACTCTTCTCTGTGGAAGTCCTGCGACGCACTTCGTGGCGGCATGGACGCCAGCCAGTAACAGCTCCCATACTCTCTTACAGCTAATCAGGAGAGGGGAGCATTTGTTAAATCAGCTTTTTCTCCGGATCGCTTTGCATTATGATTGATTCGTAATCCGCCCCATCTTTGAAAATAAAATTATCCATTCTTAAAATGGACATTCCATGATCATAATCTTTCATAACTATTAAGACTCGATCTTAAATACATATAAATAATCAACATAACTTTTTGGTTTCAGGAGGCTAAGTGAAATGGCCATGCAAACTAAGTCAAAAGATGAAGTCTTTGAGGCAATTGACAAATATAATGTGAGATTTGTCCGAATTTGGTTCACAGATATCCTGGGAGTCCCTAAAAGCTTTGCTATTAATCCCAGCGAGCTGGAGGGGGCATTCTCCGAGGGCATGGGCTTTGACGGCTCCTCTATTGAGGGCTTTGCCCGAATCCACGAATCAGACATGGTCGCCAAGCCCGACCCAACCACCTTCCAACTTATCCCCTGGAGGCAACAGGAGAACGGCGTAGCCAGGATGTTCTGCGACATCCAGAATCCCGACGGCAGCCCGTATGAGGGTGATCCCAGGTACGTCCTGAAGAGAAATCTGGAGCGCATCAAGGATAAAGGCTACAGCTTCCTGGTAGGCCCGGAGCTGGAGTTCTTCTACTTCAAAAATGAGCACAGCACGGAGGTCCTGGACAACGGCGGATACTTCGATCTGACCACTGCCGACAACGCCTCCGATCTGCGCCGGGACACAATCCTTGCCCTGGATTCTATGGGCATAGATGTGGAGTACAGCCACCATGAGGTTGCTCCCTCTCAGCATGAGATCGATCTACGCTACAAGGACGCTCTGAATATGGCCGATACGGTGATGACGTACAAGATCACCGTCAAGGAGATCGCCCGCAGGTACGGCTACCACGCCAGCTTCATGCCCAAGCCCATCTTCGGCCAGAACGGCAGCGGCATGCACGTACACCAGTCCCTCTTCCAGGGAAAGAGAAATGTAATGTTCGATGCTGGAGACAAATATCATCTCTCCGATGAGGGCAAGTACTACATTGCCGGCCTTCTCAAGCACGCACCCGAGATAACAGCCGTCACCAACCAGTGGGTCAACTCCTACAAGCGCCTGGTCCCCGGATACGAGGCGCCGGTCTACATCTGCTGGGCCCGAAGGAACAGATCCGCCCTGGTAAGAGTGCCCATGTACAAGCCGGGAAAGGAGGCTGCCACCCGAGTCGAGTTCAGAAGCCCAGATCCAGCCACCAACCCCTACCTGGCCTTCTCCGTCATGCTATCCGCGGGCCTAGCCGGAATCGCTAACAAGTACGATCTGCCAGCCCCCCAGGAGCAGGACATCTACCACATGAGCGATGATGAGAGAAAGAAAGCCGGAATCACCTCTCTGCCGGGAAGCTTGAACGATGCCATTCAGCTTACAGAGGGAAGCAAGCTCATTCGCGAGGCACTCGGCGAGCACGTCTTCAGAGCTTTCATCACCAACAAGAAAGCGGAGTGGGATGCCTACCGCACCAATGTCACCCAATGGGAGTTGGAGAGGTACCTGCCTCTGCTCTAGAGCCCCTTATCCGGGCTCACCTTTTTATTTTGCTGCTAGCCTTACATCAAGAAAATCACCTTGAAAAAAAGTGGGGAAAAATCGTGAGAGGAAATGTGCCTGCGTCGACTAGCTTCTATCATAAGTATTATGAATGTTTCTTAAATAGATATAAGACATTTATTGCGATCACTTCTTGCCCACACATCATCTAATCGAGCAAGACTTACATAGGCAAGGTTAGCGTTAAACAGCAGAAAGGTCGATGGATGGAGTCTAAGATTACTATGCCAAGGATTAGAAGGGAGCTGTACAATAAAGAGATCTGTGCCTGCTCCATCTTCGGTGCCATGAACCGAGACGGGGAGCGCTTTACCGGAGAGGGCGTCATGAAGGCTATAGCCAACATGCACGTACGCGGCAATGGTCTGGGTGGGGGACTTGCAGCCTATGGCATATACCCGCAGTACCAGGATTACTATGCCTTCCATCTCATGTTCACCGGCAAGAGCCCCCAGGATAAAGCATACGCAAAAAAGGAGCTGGATGCCTTTCTCTGCAAGAACTTCGATGTTGTCCACGATGAAGAGATCCCTCATGGTGATGAGGCAACTGTAAGCGATCCTCCCTTAATCTGGCGCTACTTTGTCCTTCCCAAAAAGCAGGGCGAGGACTCTTCTCTCTCCGATGAGGATTACATAGTGGAGAAGATCATGCTGGTGAACACCAGGATCGAGAATGCTCATGTGTTCTCTTCCGGCAAGAACATGGGCTGCTTCAAGGGCGTTGGCTATCCTGAGGATATCGGGGAGTACTTCATGCTCGACAAGCTCTACTCGGCCTACGCCTGGACGGTGCACGGTCGCTTTCCTACAAACACCCAGGCCTGGTGGGGCGGAGCTCATCCCTTCAGCCTCCTGGATACAACCATCGTTCACAACGGCGAGATCTCCTCTTACGGCACCAATCGCTGGTATCTGGAGATGTACGGCTATGCCTGCACCCTGCAAACGGACACGGAGGTAATAGCTTATGCTGCGGACCTGCTCATGAGGAGGCAAAAGCTTCCCATTGAGATTGTGGCCAAGATCCTTGCACCACCCATCTGGAATGCGATCGACCGGATGAATGAGAAGGAGAAGAAGCTGCTCACGACTTTGAGAATGGTCTATGCGCCTCTGCTCATGAACGGGCCTTTTGCCATAATCATCGGTCAGACAGGGAGAATGATCGGTCTCACGGACAGAATCAGGCTTCGACCCATTACCGCAGCCACGAGAGGAGAGATGTTCTACCTCTCCTCAGAGGAAGCGTCGATTAGACTTATTTCGCCACAGCTTGACCGCGTCTGGACGCCCAACGGAGGAGAACCGGTCATAGGCGAGCTAAATAGTATGAGGAAGGTTTTGCAATGAAATCATTCGTCTTTCCAGAGTTTCAGATCACCAGGGACGAAGAAAAATGCGGCCAGTGTAGGGGCTGCGAGAGGCAGTGCGCCTTTAGCACCCATACTTACGATCCGGTGGCTGACCGGCTGACATCCGATGACTACAAGTGCGTCGGCTGCCAGAGATGCGTCATCTTCTGTCCCAAAAATGCCATAGTGGTTCGGCCCACGCCCTCGTTCTACCGGCCCAATGCCTCTTGGTCTCGCGAGAAGCTGGAAGACCTCAAGAAGCAAGCGGAGACGGGAGGAGTGATCCTTACCGGATGCGGGAGCGACAAGCCATTCCGTATCTACTGGGACCATATCGTGCTCAATGCCTCTCAGGTCACCAATCCCTCCATCGATCCATTGCGCGAACCGATGGAGCTGCGCACCTTCCTGGGCGCCAAGCCCGACTTGATGGACATTTCAGCAAAGGACGGAGATGTGGAGATTAAGACCGAGCTCTCTCCCAATCTGATGGTGGAAACTCCTATCCTCTTCTCGGCCATGTCCTACGGAGCCATAAGCTACAACGCCTTCCGTTCCCTGGCGACGGCTGCCTGCAAGTCGGGGACCTACTTCAATACCGGTGAAGGTGGCCTTCCCAGGGAGATGAGGGAAGAGTTTGGAAGATGCGCCATTGTGCAGGTGGCATCGGGCCGCTTCGGCATAGATGCTGAGTACCTGAACTGTGCCCAGGCCGTGGAGATCAAAGTGGGCCAGGGGGCCAAACCCGGCATCGGCGGCCACTTGCCCGGCGAGAAGGTTTCGGCTGCGGTGGCAGAGACGCGCATGATCCCCATGGGCACGGATGCCATCTCACCAGCGCCGCATCATGATATCTACTCCATTGAAGATCTATCCATGCTCATATTCGCTCTGAAGGAGGCTACCAACTACGAAAAGCCCATATCCGTGAAGATCGCAGCCGTGCATAACTTTGCCGCCATAGCCTCGGGAATTGTGCGAGCCGGTGCGGACATCATCGCCATCGATGGTCTTCGAGGCGGAACGGGAGCGGCCCCCAAAGCTATCCGGGACAATGTGGGTATACCAATAGAGCTTGCCATATCATCGTTGGACCGACGCCTGCGTGGAGAGGGTATCAGGAACAGATGCTCCATCGTGGCCGCGGGCGGAATTCGCTGTAGCAGCGACGTAATCAAGGCCATAGCCCTGGGCGCTGATGCTGTTTATATCGGATCAGCGGCTCTGATCGCCATGGGCTGCACTCTCTGCCAGAAATGCTATACAGGAAAGTGCAACTGGGGAATATGCACTCAGGACCCGCGCCTATCCGGCAGGCTAAATGTGGATATTGCCTCGCAGAGGCTGTCCAACCTCATTACTGCCTGGTCGCATGAGATCAGCGAGATGCTGGGCGGCATGGGCATCAACGCCCTGGAGAGCCTGCGCGGCAACCGGGACCACCTGCGGGGCGTGGGGCTGTATGAGTGGGAGCTTGATGTATTAGGAATCAAGGGTGCAGGAGAGTGAGAGAAGAATGGCGAGAGCAGCGGCATCCCAATCGAATCTCGATTCAGATCAGGCTGATGAGAGGAAGAGCGCTCTGATCGATGCTACAGATCTGGAGACAAAAGAGCTAAATGGCCGGCTCAGGGAGTTGATGCTCTCCGGCGTTAAAAAGGTCAACATCACAAATGTTTGCGGCCAGAGGTACATTGGCACCCGCCTTTACACTCCCGAGCATCTTAAAATGGAGATCGAGATATTCGGGACTCCTGGCAACGACCTGGCCGCCTTTCTTTACGGCCATAAGATAACTGTGCACGGCAATGCTCAGGATGGCGTGGGAAACACCATGGACGGCGGAGAGATAGTCGTAAATGGACGGGCCGGAGATGTCCTGGGTTTTTCCATGCGCGGGGGCGAGATCTATGTGCGGGACAATTGCGGCTACAGAACGGCGCTGCACATGAAGGAGTACGAGGACAAGAGGCCCGTTCTGGTCGTAGGCGGCATCTCGCAGGACTTTTTGGGCGAGTACATGGCGGGCGGAATTGTGATAGTCCTGGACCTGCATGGCCTGACTCATAAAGCCAACTTCATAGGCTCAGGCATGCATGGAGGGGTGATCTATCTGCGCGGCAATGTTGAGCCGTCTCAGGTCGGCGGGCAGGTGGACATTTCACCCATAGACGAGTCCGACCGGGCTGTCCTGGATAAATTTGTCTCCCGGTTCGTGGAGCGCTTTCCGAAGGCCGGCAAGAGCAAAGATGAGATCTTGAATTCTCAGTTCGTCAGGCTCACGCCCAAGTCGAAGAGGCCCTACAGCAATCTTTATGCTTACTAAAGGGATGAAGATGACAAAAGTGCTTGTTCCAACGGTCTGTCCGTATTGCGGTGCGGGCTGCGGATTTTTCATTGCAGTCGAAAAGGAGCGCGCCACCGGGATAGAATATATGCCGGATCATCCTGTCAGCGAGGGTGCTTTATGCTCTAAGGGAAATGCCGCTTTGGAGATCCTCTACCACCAGGAGCGACTTACATCTCCTCTGAAGAGGAAAGGCGAAGGCTGGGCCAGAATATCCTGGGAGGAAGCTATCGATCTGGTGGCCCGGGGGATCGGTGATGCCATCAAGAAGCACGGTCCTGGCAGCATTGCCCTTCTGGCCTCTTCCAAATGCTGCAATGAGGAGGACTACCTGATCGAGAAGCTGGCCCGTCTTTTAGGCTCGCCCAATGTGGACAACTGCGCCCGGCTCTGTCACGCCCCCTCGGTGGTGGGATTGAATCGCACTCTTGGCGCAGCCGGAATGACCAATCCAGTGCCGGATATCGCCAACTCCAAGTGCATATTCATCATAGGATCAAATCTTGCGGAAAATCATCCAGTTATCTCCCGCTGGATTCACAGGGCTAAGGATGCGGGTGCTGTGGTAATCGTAGCTGATCCTCGTGTAACGCATACCTCCTGGATGGCGGATGTCTTCTTGCAGCTTAAGCCTGGAACGGATGTGGCTCTCTTAAACGGCATGGCTCATGTGATAATCAAAGAGGGCCTGACGGACCGAGATTACATCGCCCAAAGAACCCGCGGCTTTGAGGCTCTGGCAGAGTCGGTCAAAGATTATTCTCCGGAAAAGGTAGCAGAGATTACAGGGATTGCCGCAGGCGACATTGTAAGGGCGGCGCGTTCTTATGCCATATCTCCTGCTTCCTCTATACTCTATTCTATGGGGATCACTCAGCACAGCACGGGCACAGACAATGTGCAGGCCGTCTCCAATCTGGCCCTCATCTGCGGGCATATGGGAAAGCCAGGTACAGGGGTCATGCCTCTGCGCGGCCAGAACAATGTTCAGGGTGCCTGCGATATGGGCGCACTGGCTGAGTTTTATCCGGGCTACAAAAAGGCGGACGATCCTGAGACCATCAAGTTCTTCTCTTCTGCCTGGGGGGCAAAAAGCCTGCCCTCAGGCCCGGGCCTCACAGCCACGGAGATGATAGATGCTGCAGCTTCTGGTGATATCAAGGCCATGTATATTGTGGGCGAAGATCCGGCCAACTCAGATCCCTGCAGCCGCCATGTCCGGGAAGGGCTGGAAAATCTGGATTTTTTAGTAGTGCAGGATATCTTCATGACGGCGACAGCGCAGCTCGCAGATGTCGTTTTGCCGGCAGCGGCCTGGGCAGAGAAGGAAGGAAGCTTCACCAATACGGAGAGGCGCGTGCAGTGGAGCAGCAAAGCCATTGAGCCGCCGGGAGCGGCTCTGTCTGATCTGGAGATAGTGTGCCGGGTTGCAGGGAGCCTGGGGCTCGTGTTTGATTACCCTGATGCGGCATCAGTTTTAGCAGAGATCAACCGAACGGTTCCCCAGTACGCAGGTATAACCCGGGAGAGGCTCGACAAAGGCGGACTCATCTGGCCCTGCCCCAGTCCCGATCATCCGGGAACGCCCATACTTCACTCCTCCGGTTTCAAGTTTGCCGAGGGGCGTGCCTTCATTGTGCCCGTCCCCTACCGTCCGGCGGCAGAAGACGCCAGCTGGGATTATCCTTTTGTCCTGACCACCGGGCGCGTGGCTGTGCATCACAATGCCGGATCCATGACCAGGAGAAGCCCATCGCTCATGGAGCGCGAGCCGGATCTCTATGTGGAGATCAACCCAGCCGATGCCACGCGGCTCAAGGTGGCTGATGGCGATGAGGTTACCATTGCTACGCAGCGGGGAGAGACCGAGGCTTATGCCCGCCTCACGGATAGAGTGAAAAGAGGAGTGGTATTCATGCCCTTCCATTTCCCAGGAACCAATATCCTCACTACAGAGGTTACAGATCCGGAGGCCAGGATACCTGAGTTCAAGGTATCTGCCTGCAAGATTTCCCGGAGGGATTAAATGCCCGTTTACATTGACATCAGCAGATGCATTGGCTGCCGCTCCTGCGAGGTGGCCTGCCAGCGCGTGCACGGAGGCAGCGGACACATTAATGTGCATTTTGTGGGAGACTCTGCCTCGGTTCCCATATTTTGTCATCACTGTGAGGAGGCCAGCTGCACCATGGCCTGCTTTAGCGGGGCTTTGCATAAAGAGGGAGAGCGCACGGCTTTTGATGTGGAAAAGTGCACCGGCTGCGGCCTGTGCCAGCTGGCCTGTCCCTTCGGAGTGGTCCGGGCGAACAAGATCGCTCACAAGTGCGATCTATGTGAAGGGCTGGCTGAAGAGCCCACCTGCGTTACCACCTGTCCTGCCAATGCTCTATCCACTGATTTTGAGCTTGCGTCTCGCCGGGCACGCTCGCGCGCTGCTCGGGCTGCAGCCCATGGAGGTAAGAGATGATCAAAGTTGATGCCAGCCTGTGTCTGGGCTGCCTGTCCTGTTCCACTGTCTGTCCCAGTCAAAATATCATCCGTACACAGACGGGAGAGATGCGGAGCATTCACTGGAAGAGGTGCAAAGAGGAGTGCGATCTTTGCGTGGAGTTTTGCCCTGCCAAAGCTCTGACTCTGATGCCTTTCGATGAGACCGTGCCTGAGCCTGATGTGTCCTTTGATCTGGTGGCCTGCAAGATCTGTGGATCGCGTTATGCCACGGAGCCCATGCTGAGAAGGATTGAGTCAGTCCTTCCTGCCAATTTGCAGAAGGACTCCGAGGGCCTGGAATGGATCCGGGTCTGCCCGGTCTGCCGGCGCAATATAGAGGCGGAGAGAGCTACCCGGCAGATGGTGCTGGGAAGGAGCAGAAAGAGCCCGTGAAAGCACGAGAAAATTGGCTTTTTTTGTGCTCTTATAATTTATTTTTTGATATTTGTTGATAATTGCTTTTTACTGGCCTTATTCATCATTCCCTGAGTTTAGATGTCAGGGATTGGCAGGTGGGCAATTCTCATAGTGATTCTTGTTATGATTTTATGGATCTTTCATACGCAATATGTTATGAATAATTATGAACAATTCTTAAAAATAGCTAAATAGAAGAGTGCAAGAAAAGTATCAGGAGATAGGCAAATGAAAGCTAGAAACTGGACAACTTGGGAGAGGTATTTACCCTCAGCAATGGTGGAGACGAGGTCCGGGGCTGCCGTACTGTGCATGAAGCCCTGGGATCAGATTCTGCCCGAAGAAGGCGTGGAAGAAAGAATGGCCAGCACGCAGCCGCTCTGGAGGCCTTGGGAGAGGTATCTACCGGCGAAAAGCGCGGATGTGTCGGCGCATTGGCCATTGGGAGCAGGAGAAGAGAGACCTGAGAAGGTACGGGTTTGAGTCATTTTACTAATTCTTCCATTTATTTTAAGCGAGTGGAACTTTTTAAAAGCACAGTATATTGTATATCTACAAAAAATAAGAGGCCTTTGCGCCCCTATGATGGGCCCCAGCCCGGGAAGGATGCAAAGCACCTCTGCTTGGTGGTTTTGAACTAATCAGGAACTTGCCTCGCTCCTATACCCAGCCGCGCATCTTCATGGCCTCGACGACCCTTGCCACAGCTACGGTGTAGGCTGCCTGGCGCATGTTTATCTTGTAATTCTTTGAGGCGGCAAGGACGCCCTGGTAGGCCATGGTCATCCTCTCATCTAGCTTCTGGTAGACCTCATCGAAGGACCAGCAGTAGCGCATGATGTTCTGCACCATCTCGAAATAGGAGACGGTCACACCACCGGCATTGGCCAGGAAGTCGGGAATGACGTGCACTTTGTTCTGGAAGAGTATGGCGTCAGCTTCCGGTGTGGTGGGGCCGTTGGCCAGCTCCACAATGACCTTGGCCTTGATCCTTCCTGCGTTCTCCTTGGTGATCACGTTCTCTAAGGCAGCAGCAACGAGAATGTCCACATCCAGCTCTAAGAGCTCTTCATTGCTTATCTTCTTTGAGTTGGGAATATTGGCCACGCTTGAGGTCTCGGCCTTAACCTTGGCGGCCTCATCGGCATCTATGCCGGCTGCATTGAATACTCCCCCCTTGGAGTCGCTGACGGCGACAACCTTGCTGCCGAAAAGCTCCTTGGCCAGAGAATGGGCGTAGCTTCCCGCATTGCCGTATCCCTGAATGGCCACAGTTGCCTTCGATAGATCGATGTTGAACTCTTTGGCAGCCTCTCGCAGAGCGTACATGCCCCCTCGGGCGGTAGCATCGCTTCTGCCGCAAGAGCCGCCCACGCAGAGTGGCTTACCTGTTATGCATCCGAAGTTGTTGGAGCCAGTCAGTTTTGAGTACTCATCCATCATCCAGGCCATCATCTGAGGAGTGGTGTAAACGTCGGGTGCGGGCACGTCCCTCTCAGGGCCGATGTTTTGCCATAGCATGTCTACGTAGCCACGGCAGAGTCGCTCCTGCTCACCCATGGACAACTCCTTGGGATTGCATATGACTCCGCCTTTGCCTCCGCCCAGAGGCAGGCCGAGAAGAGAACACTTCCAGGTCATCCAGGCTGATAGAGCTCGCACCGTGTCGATGGTCTCGTCAGGATGGTATCTTATGCCGCCCTTGCACGGGCCAAGAGCATCATTATACTGAACTCTGTAGCCCGGGAACATCTTCAAGCTGCCGTCGTCCATTCGTACCGGGATAGATATGTGGAATTCTCGCCTGGGGTGCTTGAGGAACTCGTGCACTCCGGCATCCAGGTTCAGAATCTTAGCACAATCGTCGAGTTGTTTTTGGGCTATCTCAAAGGGATTCGGTTTGGACATTTTTGCATCTCCGTTTTGCATCTACCCAAATCTTTATGTTTGACTGGTGGATGCACAGGTCCATCCTTAGCTATTTAACTATTCTGAGTTAAATTTATAAATAACAAAGGGGGCCGGAAATGTTGTGTCGGCCTATTTAAACTTTTGCGATTAATAAATTTACTAAAAGCCATCTTCTTAATACGGCCTCATTGAATTTAAATATTGTCATTAGTGTGCGAATTCATAACAAATCATAAAAAGACTTAATAAATTAATTTTGATTGTAAGAAGAAATGAGTCGCCCCTCAAGAAGCAGCATCGCAGAGAAGAAGGTTTTGCCGGCAAGCAAAAGGGGCATGGCACTAAAATCTGCGCCATGCCTTAAAAAATTGCAAGTCTTAATTATTCTTAATTTCGTGCATGCATGCTTTCGTTATTGCTATCTTGCTTAAACTTCTGATTTTGTTTCGATTCGAAATCCTCACTCGGTCACAGTGATCCAGGCGTCCAGGATCTCTTCCGCTTCATCACGATAGGCATCCATGACGTAAGGTATGCCTGAGACATAGGCCGCCTCTTCCGAGAGGGCCATGAGGTCCTTTCTGGTGATGGTACCCAGGTTGAAGTTCCGAGATCCGGCCATTAGCTGCTGTATTCCCGTCTTGAACTTCTGGCAGTAGGTATACAGGCCGATAGCACCCCATGGAATCTGCTTTACCTCCTGGCCGAACCTGGCCTTGAGATCCTCATAGGAGACAAAGATCTCTTCGGCCTTGCTGCCGTACTTGGAGACGCCCTTAGGCAGTTCGCCCTTCTCCAGCCAATTGCCGATGTTCTTTCCTACCATTCCCGGGATCATGAGGGCCCTTCCCATGCATACTGCCTTAACAAAGGGCGCGCCCATGGCAATGGATTTGAAGACTCCGTCCTCCGAGGAAAATCCGCCCGCCATGGCGATGTCCGGTACCTTCATACCCCTTCTGGAGAGCTTGCCGCAGAACTCATAGGCCAAAGCCTGCAGATAGAAGGTGGGAATGCCCCATTCATTCATCATGGGCCATGGACTCATGCCGGTTCCTCCCGGAGCGCCGTCGATGGTGAGAAGATCGATCTTGGCCTCAGCACCGTATCGTATGGCCATGGCCAGCTCAGCCATGCTGTAGGCTCCAGTCTTGAGAGTGATGCGCTTGAAGCCTAAATCTCGCAGCCTGTCGATCTCATCGAAGAACCCATCCCTTGAGACAAAGCCCAGGCGAGAGTGCCTCTCGAACTCTTTAATGGCCCCTGCCTTGTAGGACATCTGCACCTCTAGATTGCTGGGATCGGGCTGCACCACATAGCCCCTGCTCTTCAGCTCCAGTGCTCTCTCCAGGGTGTCCACCTTTATCTCGCCGCCGATGCACTTGGCTCCCTGGCCCCACTTCAGCTCAATGGTCTCCAGGTTGTGTCGGGAGGAGACGTATTCGGCAACGCCTAGGCGCGTGTCTTCAACGTTCATCTGGACCAGAATCTCACCGAAGCCCTCGTGGAATCTCTTGTAGGTCTCAATCCTGCGATCCATCTCCGGAGACTTTTGCACCTTGCCTTTGCTGTCTAAAACCAGCTCCTGATCCACTCCACAGACGTTCTCGCCGCAGACAAGGGTGATGCCAGATATGGCCGCCCCCACGGCAAAGTGCTCCCAGTTCTTCCGGGCAATTTCCGTGGACCCCAGAGCGCCTGTGAATATAGGCAGCTTCATCCTCACCTTTTTAGACCAGCCGTATTCCGTAGTAACATCCACATTAGGGAAGATGGATGTGTCCGGCCCCGGTTCCACCCCATCAGGGAGACCATGTGCGCCGACAGCATAACCCTGAATGTTGAGGTGAGAATAGTCAAGTGGGTAGTTCTTATCGGCTCCAGCTGTCATCTCTCCAAAGGGGCCGGGGTAGAGCACCTCTCTGCCCCGGAAAGAGGCAAGCCAGGTCTCGCATCCGCCTTTACATCCATCTATGCATCGTGTGCAAATTCCGGACATGGGGACGACATCTCTGGAGCGATTGAAGGTCCCCGTTGCTTCATTGGCGTTCGGCCTTCTAAGATTCATTTAATGCCACCTTTTAGCTGTGTAATATCAGACAGTAGGTAATCTGCAAAATCGGCGTAGGGGGAAAGATGCCGTTGGCGCTGTGTACTATTATCAAAATTCCCCAAGATCGATCCAATTTTGCCGCAACTGAGACAGGTTTTATGATATTGAATACAAAAGGATTTTTATGAATTTATCATAACTTATATGAATTTGGCCAAAGGAAAAGCTTTTCCGGCGGGCCTACCAAAAGCGATATAGTCGATTTCCCGAAAAAAATTGTGCCTGGAAAAAATAGCATCCCGCCAAAGAGGCGACAAGAAGAATGACGATCTTTTCCCGGCTGGTGTGATGCAAAGATCGTAAATAGAGATATCTGAAATAGCTGCTGAAAGAAGGATAACAAAGATGGCAATAGTCATAGTAGATTACGGTATGGGAAACCTGTTTTCCATCTACAACGCCCTGGACTATGTGGGAGGAAATCCCAGAATCGTTCGCGATCCGGAGGGCCTGGACGGTGCAGACGGCATAGTAGTTCCGGGGGTGGGCGCCTTTGGAAGCTGCATGAGTCAGCTCTCCCGATTCGAAAGCTCGCTTTTACGGAACTTCAGGGAAGGCAAACCAATGCTCGGCATTTGCGTTGGCATGCAGGTGCTCTTCGAGGAGAGCGAAGAGAGTCCCGGCGCTGCGGGCCTAGGCTGGATAGGCGGCAAAGTGGTGCGCCTGCCTGATGGCGTGATGATTCCCCAGATGGGCTGGAACGGCCTTTCCATCAAGCGTCCTGTGGAGATGCTGGATGGAATCTCTGATGGAGACATGTTCTATTTTGTGCATTCCTACTATGGCCTGCCAAAAGACAGGTCTGTGATTGCCGCCACCACGGAGCACGGGGTGGAAGTGACGGCTGCTGTGAGCAAAGATAACCTCTTTGCCACCCAGTTTCACCCCGAAAAGTCGGGCGCCAAGGGCCTGAGAATCCTGGAGAACTTTGTGAGGTCCATACGATGCTAGCGAGAAGGATTATTCCCTGTTTGGACTGCGACCTGGGTGTGCCGGGAGGACGGGTAGTCAAGGGCATCGAGTTCAAGCAGATAAGATATGCTGGTGTTCCCTGGGAGCTGGCCGGCCAATACTATGAGGACGGTGCGGATGAGATCGTCTTTTTGGACATCACAGCATCTCACGAGCGACGGGAGACCATGACGAGCGTCATCAAAAAGACATCGCAATCGGTCTTTGTGCCTTTAGCCGTAGGCGGCGGCATAAATAGCGTGGAGCAGGCAAGAGAGGTCTTCAATGCCGGGGCAGACAAGATCACCGTGAACACCTCCGCACTAAAACGTCCTGAGCTAATCAGCGAGATATCCGATCGATATGGAAATCAGGCAGTCGTATTGGCTATTGATGCCAAGCGGCGCTACACCCTCGAAGAAGGCCGGCAGATCGTAGAGACCGAGCAAGGCCCCTGCTGGTTTGAATGCTCCTTTTATGGGGGCAGGCAGTTTACAGGTATTGACGCCATCGCCTGGGCGATCAGAGCGGTATCCTTGGGGGCAGGGGAGATTCTTCTCACCAGCATGGACCGGGATGGGACCTATGATGGCTTCGACATCCCCCTCACAGGCGCCGTGGCCAAACGGGTGAAAGTGCCTGTAATCGCCTCTGGTGGCTGCGCCAGCCCTGATCACATGCTGGAAGTGCTCAAGAAGACCGATGCGTCGGCTGCGCTGGCTGCGAGCATCTTTCACTTCGGAGAGTGGAATATCCGAAACGTGAAGACATACCTCAACGAGAGGGGTGTGAACGTGCGCATCTGAGTCATTCTCATAGCTGCGTAAGGTTTATCCAAAGGAGCGGGATTGGACGAAGAGCTAGAAAACAGTCGAACAGAGAGGAAATATCAGAAATGGAGTACATAGATATTACCAAGGCGCCCTGCAATCAGACCCTGGAAGTCACGGCAGTTAGTGATGCCAGTTGGGAGAAGAGGTTTGAGGCCATGGGCATACGAAAAGGAAAGCACATCCGCAAAATTGCCTCTCAGCCCTTTGGCGGGCCGGTAGTAATTGAGATAAACGGTTCGAAGATCTCATTAGGCCGCAATATTGCTGCAAAAATCGAGGTGGAGGTACTTGTCAGTCCCTCCTGTTAATTTTAGGCCCGCTCCCCTCCCTTTTTTTATCTAGGTTGCTATGAGTTGCTTTAGCCTCTGGATGCTCTCCATAGCCTGTGCTGACTCGTTTAGCTTCTCCTCCTCGAAATGCTTTATGATTGCATCGATGCCCGCTTTTAGCGAGTAGACCTTCATTGGTCTGCCTTTGCCTTCGCGCTTGATTTCTTTCTCTTCTATCCAATTATTGTCACGCAGAGTGCGCATGGCAATGCTCCGGCTGCCGGAGGTCAGAGCCCATCTCTATTTCGCGAGATGAGGCTTCATCCACATTAGCCAGAAAGGTTATGAGCGTTGCAACGTTGCGCGGAACGCTCAGGGATCGAAGCGTTTCGACAAATTCCATGTCCTTATCATCCAGGATCTTTACGGTGGACTCTTTCATAATCGTCACCATATTTTTCTTGTCACAAATACTTAATGATATAAATAATTTGTTTTGAAAGGGAATGTCTTTAATTTTACTTAATTAGACTAATA
>Ga0351915_1072_pt1 | contig 38893 bp, 39 predicted proteins | sample TotcelHT113001M6_FD_205802 | JGI IMG/M metagenome (GOLD analysis project Ga0351915, IMG submission 205802) | Enriched cells from coal bed in the Powder River Basin, Montana, United States - Total cells T11 rep1 HSBNCT.T11.300.1.M6 ...
GCTGCCGCCGAGTCTACTCTCCCGGAGAGAGCCAAGCAGATTGAGGATGAGATCGGCCACGACATGATGGCCACCGTCCTGGCCATGGCAGAGTGCGCTCCGAAGTTTGGGGAGTGGATTCACCTGGGCGCTACCTCCAACGACATCCTGGACACGGCAACCGGCCTGCAGATCAAAGCCTCCCTGGATGTGCTGGAACCTAAATTGAAGAAGCTCCTGGCGCTGCTGCTGGATCTGGCCATGAAAAATAAAAACCTGGTCTGCGCCGGTCGCACACACGGCCAGATTGCCGTACCCACCACCTACGGCCTGCGATTCGGCATCTGGGCCTCGGAGATCGCACGCCACATCGAGCGGCTGATGCAGATGCGGCCCCGTGCTGCCGTAGGCAAGATGAGCGGCGCTGTGGGCACTCAGGCTGCCTATGGCCAGAATGGAATGGTGATTCAGGCGCGGGTCATGGAACATCTCGGGCTTAACGAGGTGGACGTATCCAATCAGGTTGTGCAGCGCGACCGGCATGCAGAGATGGTCTGCTGGATGGCGCTCGTTGCCTCCACCCTGGACAAGATATTCGTGGAGATGCGCACCTTGCAGCGCACGGAGATTGCCGAGGTAGAGGAGGGCTTCGGCAAAAAGCAGGTGGGCTCCTCTACCATGCCTCACAAGCGAAATCCGATTAAGTCGGAGCAGATCTGCGGCCTTTCCAGAATCGTGCGAGCACAAATCCTGCCCGCCTTTGAGAACATTCCCCTCTGGGACGAGCGCGATCTGACCAACAGTAGCTGCGAGCGTGTCATCTTCCCGGAGGCTTTCATCTTCACCGACCACCTCATCACCCTGGCCACGCGCACCCTGGCCAACATCAGGCTGAGGCCTGATAATATCGAACGCAATTTGACAATGCTCCACGGACTGAATATGGCCGAGAACGTGATGGTGGAGCTGGCCAAGAAGGGCGTGGGCCGGCAGCAGGCACACGAGATCATGCGCCAGAGCTCTATGGCTGCCTTCGAGCAGAAGAGGGAGCTGGTCGATGTTCTTTTAGAGAACGAGACGGTCATGTGCCACCTCAATGCCAAGGATATTGGGGCTTTGCTAGATCCGCACCAGTACATCGGGACAGCTGTGGCTCAGGTAGAGAGGCTCTACGAGAAGCTGCAAAGGCTCTATCTGGATTAATGATGGCAAAAAGGAGAATTGAATAGAGAGTTCATTTTTATGCCATCGGTATTCCTTCTCAAGCCCGGTTCGATTGAAAGGGACGAGTGCGGCCGGATCTTAGACGCAAGATCTTCGGTGACGCTGATAATCAGCGGGCGGAATAAGATTGTAGTGGACAGCGGCCTTCTGGGTGAAGAAGAGCTGCTTTGCAGGGCATTGGCAAAGCTTGGCATAAAGCCGGAGGAGATCGACAGCATTGTCAATACCCATTCCCATCCGGATCATTGTGGCAACAATCATCTATTTTCCCATGCGAAGGTCCTGGCAGCAAAGGAAGGAGATATCATCGCACCCGGCGTTTGGATTCTGGCAACTCCCGGCCACAGCATGGATAGCATTTCTGTGGTGATAGAGACAAAGGCCAAAGCCCTGCAAATGAAAACAAAGGAAGCGGAATTAGAGACGGAAACGGAGGCTGACACGGAGCTGGAAAGCAATGGTTCCGGGGTAATAGTAATAGCAGGCGATGCCCTTCCTACTCTTGGAAACTTCCTTAAAACGGTTCCTCCTGCCTTGCATGTCAATCGTGACCTGGCCATTGCTAGCATGCAGAGAATAATGGCACTTGCAGAATTTGTAGTTCCTGGGCACGATTTTCCGTTCTCTATCCGGAAAAAAGCTTACGTTCCCCCTCCTTTCAGAATTGAGTCCGGCGGGTGGAGTGCAGGCTCTGAGCTCCCAGATTAAATTCTGGCAAAATTGATCATGCGATCCCTTGTATATGAAGGAGAGATATACCCGGAAATCTAAGATTAGGCAATCTATAAATACTTATAAAATGTATATGTCATGCGAATGCAGCTAAAATTGACATCAAAGGAGAGGTTAGTTCTTTATGGTCTTGCCAGATATCCGGGGCTCAGTGACATAGATCTCGCTTCTAATATAGGCGTTGATCGCTCAACGATATTCAAGAGCAAACGAAAGTTTAGAGATTGGAAACTCATAAAGCTTTTAAATGTGCCTTCCGGAGAAGCTGTAGGTGCCGAAATCCTGACCTCCGTCTTCGTTAAATACAGTCCGACCGCTCCCTTTGAGGTAAGAAAGGGGTCCCCCTCTTATCAGAATTGGGTGAATTATCCCAATTGCGTCTCGCACATTGCCACAGATACCGATTCAGTATCGACGTTCTACTCTCGAAGTCTCACTGACTTCCGGGTGAACTTCGATCCCATAATCGACGAATACTACCGGAACGATTTTGTGGAGGATATTCATTACTTCCATTATCCCTTCCAGGTCTCCAGCTACTCTGCAGATGCTGCTCTCGCTGTAGACGGCCTCTTTGATCTCACCAGATCCGATCTTTCTGGGGAGATAATGCCGCCCAAGGTCGCTTTAACTGAGGACTCCCGTCTCACAGAAAAGGACAAGCTCACGCTCTACGCCTTTGTGAAGTATCCCATGCTCTCCGACCTGGAGCTTTCCCGCAGGACGGGCATCTCCCGGCCCACCATTTCCGGAAAGCGAACCAAGTTCTTCCAGAGCGGCCTATTGACCCGCGAAGCCTACGTGGATTGGCAAAAGATCTGCTGCGAGCTGATGTCCTTTTATCATGTGCGCATCAGGCACGGTCACGATCGCGAGGATCTTTCCCAGGTTTACCAGGCCTTCCGCAGGATAGGAGCGCCTCTGTTCAGCTATCTTCAGCCGGGGGAGATCTTCGGCGCATTCCTGTCCACAGGCTATCCGGATTTAAAGAGCCGCATGGACAAGGAGCTTCGCGCTCTCTCTGCCAAGGGCCTCATCGAGGAGCGGCCCATGCTAGTGATCATGCCCCTCACCGAGATCAAGGCCAGCAAGATCGATTACGCGCCGATGGTGGCCAAAATGCTGGATGTGAGCAAGGAGATCTGAAGATTGCATTGTCGGGGGAGATTGCCGTAGTCTGCTCTCGGGCAGATCCGGCAAGCCTCAATATTTATGAGCGTCTACTGGAGCTATTGTCCTGGCAGTGCCTGGAAGGCTACCGGTCCAATGGTCGCTTTCGACTGATAATTCATGACGAAAAGCAGACGCGGTTAAGCGGCCTGGATGATCGGCTGGCCGGCTTAGGCCTGAAGCCGGAGATGGTAGTCTTTGCCAGCCGGCATGAGGCGAAAGCCGGTTTGCCATGGCTGGGAGGACACTTCACAGGCATACTGGAAGACGGCCGGAGTAAACTTTCTGCGGCTGCGCCCTGCGGCCTAAGCTCATTCTTGCATATCATTGCCAGCCAAGCCCTTCCCAGTTTTGCGGTATCTGCCGAGGCCACTCATCACGGGCCGGTGGACTTGGAGACGCCCTGCTTCTTTGCCGAGATCGGAAGCACTCTGAAAGAATGGCAGGATAAGCAGGCAGGCGAGGCGGTAGCCAGGGCGATTTTAGCCCTGGAGGAAAAGGAGCTTCCCGTATTCCTGGGCTTTGGCGGCGGGCACTATGTGGCCAGGCAGACGGATCTCATGTTCAAGGCGGCTGTGGCCTTTGGGCATCTTTTCTCCAATTACCAGATGGCGGGAGTAAATCGGGATTGCGTGGAGGAGGCATGCCATAAATCGAAAGCTTCCTATGCATATCTTGATAGAAAGTCCCTCCGCTCCGAGGAGAGAAAGAGAATTGAGGGAATTTTGGCTGCGCTGGGCTTGCCAGTGCTAAGAAGCCGGGAGATCCGAGCCAAATTCCCGCTGCTGGAAAAAGACTAATTTCCGTAATTTGTCATCTGCTTTTGCCGGACTTAGGCATTCTTTATGAAACCATTGCAGAAGGCATTGAGTTACCCAGTTTATCTTCAATTTCTTCTGCAGCCGTAAAAATAACAGAGAATAAAATCCGTATACCTTCTTTGAAATACTTAAATATGAATTAATCATTTCATAATCTTACTATTATTTGTATTTTCTAAAATTTTTCCCGCAAAATGTGTATCTTGACAAAAAGAATTTATACTCAAAGAACACCATAACTGTATATCAAAATAAATTAAGTATTAATTCCGGCCCAGTGGTAAAAATGTCAAAAAATTTAGGGAACTCACCCGCAAACAGCTTCTCCGCCCTGCAGGAGAGAGCACTTGATCTTATCGGCTCACGAGGAGATGGCCTGTTTCAGTCGGAGCTGCGGCGTCTCATGTCCATCGACAGCAGCAAGTGCTCGAAGATTGTGTGCAAGATGCAAAGCTCCGGTCTCATCTATCGAGAGAAGGTTCCAGCCAGCAGCACATATCTGATAAAGCTCACCCGGCCCGTACAGGAGCTCTCTTTTGACAAACCCGCTCGCCGCAACATCGATAGCTACTTAACTGAGTTCTATCTGCTCTACTTGGTGCGCGGCATCTCTGGCTAGGGGCCGCAGGAGCTTATGGATTGAAGGCATATTGGGAGATCTTGCGGCCGTTCAACTGCATGATGGCGGCAGCAGCAGCCATCATTGGTCTCGCTATCGCCGGGGGCCTGGAACCTGGGGCGACAGCACTCATTTTTCTCACGGTCTTCCTTGTGACCGGGGCAGGAAATGCCATCAATGATTACTATGATCGAGAGATCGATGCCATAAATAGACCCAAGCGGCCGATTCCCAGCGGGCGCGTCAGCGTGCGTGCGGCTTTCTATTATTCTCTGGCCCTCTTTGTGGCAGGCTGCCTTTTTGCTGGCCTGGTGAACCAGATCTGCCTGGCCGTGGCCGCCTTCAACTCTGCACTTCTATTCCTTTACGCTCGCAATCTCAAGGCCACGCCGCTAGCCGGCAACATCAGCGTAGCCTTTCTCACCGGCTCCACCTTTCTCTTCGGCGGCGCTGCCATAGGCACTGCTGGCCTTTTGGCCAACCAGGTTCCATTTTTGCTCTCCTTTCTGGTCAGCATGAGCCGGGAGATCGCCAAAGACATCGAAGACATGGAAGGCGATCGGGCCGGCGGCGCGCGCACGCTGCCCATCCTGGCGGGCGAGCGCACCTCTGCGGCTTTGGCTGCGGCCTTTGCCCTGGCGGCTGTGGTGATGGGCTTCTTCGCGCCCTTCGGCAAGGTGTATCTTGCGATAGTAGCGGTGGCGGATCTGTTCTTTCTGCTCTCCGTGCTGAAGATCGCCAGAGGAGACGCCACAGGCTCGCAGAAGGCGCTAAAAAAGGGAATGGCAGTGGCGCTGGTGGCTTTTCTGGCGGCGGCCTTATTCTACTGAGAGCTGGATACAAAGTCAAGCGCGGCTGCAAGAAGTCGGATGAATTTACCTGCTGGACCTTCTATTGAGCTAGCCTTTTACATCACCGCTTTATGTCGCAGAGTTTAATATCAAGTTGCGCATACGGAATAATGGGTGTAATGATGCCTGCCGCCGGAACAGACACCAAATCGCTGATCAATGCATGGAGGAAGACCAATGAACAGGAGCTCTCCAATAGCCTGAAAATAGAATACGGCTTTTCTCCTGCTCTCGCTCGATCACTTGTTCAGCTTATGCATGAGCATATAGAAACCAATTATGGCAACCTCCGAGAAGATTCGCAGGTTATCTACCATGCGATTAGCGCTAAAGAAGGTCCAGGAAAATCAATAGACAACCTCAATATTGTGCCGGTTACTCTGACGATATCCCATCCGGATGACGCCGCCGTTCTGAAAGAACGGGGAGTTCCTGGCTTAAGGAAACACAAACTTCTCAGATTTGCTAATGAGGCGTATGATCAGGGCGGTCTTCTCATTCAGGAAGATTTGGCGCTGCTCCTTACAACCAGCATCCGTACAATTCAAAGAGATATGCAGGAGATGAGAAGGCAAGGCATAGTCGTTCCGACTCGTGGCGAGATCCAGGATATCGGACCGACCGTCTCACATAAAACGCAGATCATTGAACTTTACCTCAAAGGATACGAATACACCGAGATCGAACAGAGAACTCGTCATACTGGCGACTCGATCAAGCGGTACATCAGCGGATTTTCAAAGGTTGTCCTTCTCTCAAACAAAGGTTATTCAGTTATCCAGATCCGAGAATTAACCAACTCATCTGAGAAAGTTGTCTCTGAGTACCTTGCGTTATACAAGACCTATAACGAAATCGCCTCTGATCGCCTCAATCAGATTGGATCCACGTCGATTGAAAAGCTCGATTCGAAAAAAGGGGGTCTGGGGGTCAGACAATGACGTCATCAGCTCCGCCTCGAGGAAAAGGAATTCATGGTGCAATCAAACACCTTCTGGAAGAGCAGTACGCATTTGTTGGCGGCGATCGAGTCCAAGACATGCTTATCAAAGATTTGATTCAGATCTTTCAGCAGTATTCGCGAGACCCGTGGAATCTGGAGGTAGGACAGACTCTATGGTTCGCTGTGCACATTGATGAAAAGCCAGGTCCTGGAAAGACACTTTCAAAAATGAGAGTTGTTCCTGCAATTCTCTCCATAACACACGAAGAGGATAAGCAGATGCGAATTAATGGCTATTCTCATCAGGAAATTAGAAGATATCGCGTAGCGAGACTGCTAAAAGAGGCATATGCTCAGAAAGGTGTCTTGACTCAAGCAGATGTAGCTGAATTGATCGGAGTCAGTACCGGGACAATTGGAAAGGACATCAAGGCATATCAGACAGAACAGGGTGTCATCTTGCCTTATCGTGGGACTGTCCATGACATAGGACCTTCATTGACTCATAAAAAGGTGATCATCGAAAAGTTCCTTCAAGGTATTCCGACACCGGATATCTCGCGAATGACACAGCATACGGAAGAGGCTTGTGACCGATATATCAAGGCTTTTAAGAAAGTGAGAATGCTGCACGGCAAGATGAAACCGCTAGAAATCGCTCGAATTATTGGAATGAGTGAGAGGTTGGTAAACGAGTATCTCGTACTAATCGAAGGACAAAGGAGCAATAAGGAAGAGGAGACTCATGTTAGCCGAACAGATTTTTGAGGGAAGCGACATATGGCGTCATTTTATTTTCATAGTGTACGGCGCAAGCACCTTTTCTATATCATCGGTTAAACCGACGAAACTAACCTTGAGGCGGTAGCTGGGCACCGCCGATGCCATAGACAGACTATCTCTTATGTTATCTCTGGTTCTCTCATAAAGCGAGTATCCCGATTGATTGACATAATATTCGCCAGCCTCATTTGGCTTGCTGATCAGGGTTGACGATTGGGGCAAGTATTCCGATGGATCGAAATATTCTTCGCCAGCAAGATCATAGAGGACGTTATCTCCTTCAAAAAATACTGATTCAACTACCGCCTTACCTTGCCCTTTTTCCCCACATACAACATCGAAGGATATGCCTCTGGCAGATAATGGAATATAAAAAAGATTCTTTATGTAGGGGGTTAGAGCTTGTTTAGCAAATCGAAATGAATTCTTGAATAATTCAAATTCCTCGTTTCTGAACACAGCATCGATCATTTGGGTCTTTGGGCTGTCCCTGAAGCATCCACTGGAATCAAAATAGATTTCAAATAATATTCCGTTAAGGACATGAAAGAATGTACTCTCGCCCATGGATGTCAGCTTACCCTGCAAATTGTTTACATAGTTCTCCGCTACTGATGATCCGCCGCAAGAAGATTGATAGATGTTCCGTCCGAGGACAAAGAGATCGTTTTTTGTAAATGTACTTAAGTTAGGCCTGGTGATCTTTAATATCGCTGGATTCTGTTCATACCAATTATGGCTCTTTAAGCCCCTTATGATTTCTCCTGCTAATCCTCCAGACGTTGATTGATAGTCTGCATCGGCAATAGCGTCCTCTTCATATTCTGCCACCAACTCATCAGTTACAATTGAATAGTTAAAATAGAAATCTCCCATTAAGGATGTATGCTCCCAAGAGATTTGGCGGCCACGCGTAGATGAGCTAAGAGTATTGCGAACCCGCTTGAAAAGGTCTTCTATTGTTATGTCGTGTGTTGATACGTGTCTTAGAAATGCATCCGTGTATGCACCATTATGGCCGTCACCATCGTACGCAACTTGACCTGGAGAGGTGGCGTACCCGATTATCATTCCCTTTGGAGCATAAACAGGAGCCAATCCTGATGAATCGACTCCGCGCCACTTTCGTTCATATGGGTTTGTTCTACATGCATCTAAAATGATAATATTTGTTTTATTTGATCCATTCTCCATAGTTTCAATCACTTTATCCAGAGGGAGGGATGAGAATTTGGCAGGGATTTCTTGATGAAAATCAGTATTGATTGCTGTAAGATAGTTCTTTCCTCCTATCTGCATTCCATGGCCAGCAAAGAAGAACAAAGCAACATCACGGGTCGACAGTCTGGACGCGAATTCTGCCAATGCCTCCTCCATTGCCTGGTTTGTCGCATCGGTTCGCATTATGGTCTCAAACCCGAGAAGCGATAGCTTTTCATTTATGTCTCTAGCATCATTCACCGGGTTTGGCAAATTGGACTCTGGATACGCAGCATTTCCTATGATGAGAGCGATCTTCTTCATGCTAATTAGCTCCAATGCCTATCTATGCGCAAAGTTCGCCACAATCGTCTCCCCCAAAGAGTTTACCTGCACAAATCCGTAGCGCTCGAACTGCACCACTTTGCCCAGCTCCTCGGCAATGCCTGCCTCGCCCACACCCTCATCGACGCCATCCGGTTTCATGACCGTAACCCTCGGCCCGTCCACGGGCACCCATTGAATGATCTTGGTCCTCTTGCCCATATCCTTGCCCAGGAAGCGTGCCCTGGCCGGCTCCAGGCCTGTAATTTCTACGTTGCATAGATCCTTAAGGCGGATGTTGTCTCCGACCTGCAGGCCCGCGAGGTCGCTCTTGCAGATGAACAGTCTCTTTCCCGCCGGAATCTCCCTAAAGCCCCGATCTGCTGTGGGATGCAGGGGCGCGTGCGCCAATGCGGGCACCTCGCCCTCGATCGTCAGCTCAACGGGCTCCCAGACAAAGAAGCGGCGGTTGGCCTCTGGATCGATGATCTTGCGGTTCTCGGCATAGATGGAGTCCATGCTGATGGAAATGTCCGTCTCGCCCACTCCCAGGTCGATCATGAACTTTCTTAGCGCCTCGGGCCGAATGCCCCGGCAGCGCATGGCCCGCACCGTGGGCACGCGGGGATCGTCCCAGCCCGTGTACTCGCCTGCCTCGATGGCTTTGCGCAGTTTACTGGTGCTGAAGGAGCCGAACTGATGAATCTTGATCCTGCCCCAGTGAATGACCTGGGGGTACTCCCAGCCCAAATGCTCGTAGAGATATCTCTGCCGGCTTCCGCTGTCGGTCAGATCCTTGCCCCGAATTATGTGCGTGGTTCCCAGCAGGTGGTCCTCCACCGCCGACTCGAAATCGAGCAGCGGCCAGACGCGATACTTTGTCCCTACCAGCGGATGGGAGGCGGTGACGATGCGAAAAGCTGGCCAGTCGCGTATGGCCGGGTCCTTGTGGTGCATGTCAGTCTTGACCCGCAAGACCGCCCCACCTTCCGCCATCCGGCCATCGAGCATTTGCCGCCAAAGATCCAGGTTCTGCTCCACGCTCTGACTCCTGTGCTCGCACTCTATTCCCTTATCCTTGTGCTCCTTGAAGACGGCCTGCGCACAGCCGCAAACGTAGGCTCCGCCCCTGCGGATCAGCTCTTCTGCTATGGGATAGTACTGGTCAACCCGCTCGCTGGCCGTGATAACCAGATCCGGCAAGGCGCCTAGCCATGCGCAGTCCTCCAGATACCAGCCGTAGGCCTCGGGCATGGGCCGCTTCTTCACGGGATCGGTGTCATCGAAGCGAATGATGAACTTGCCACCGTACTTTTTCACGTACTCGGAGTTGACGATGATGCCCCGTGCACTGCCCAGAGTTGGCGGCCCATTGGGGTTGGGTGCAAAGCGCATCACAACGCCCTTTTCCGCACCCTCCAGAGCGGGTAGGCCCTTGTCGGGCTCCTTCTTTTCCGAGAGCTCTGTCAGCAGCTCTGGGGCTATGGCCTGTAGCCTCGCTTGCCAATCTTCCAGGCTGGTCTTCTCCACGCCGGCCAGGACCTCTTTTACCAGAGGCGATAGCTCTTTGGCTCGGGCGCGTAGCTTTGCGTGCTCGCCCAGGAGCTTGCCCATTACCGCCCCTGCATTGGGTGCGGCTTTGTACTTCACGGCATTTTGCAGCGCATACTTTTCTATGAGCTCTCTGATCTCTTCCATGACACATCTCTTCCCGTTCAGGTAAAAGAGCTAATTTCTATCACACTACTTCAATTTGATCGTTCCCCCATTAAAAATGGACTGGCTTTTTGCCAGAGAAAGAGCATCGCTTATGATTTTATCATGGTCGAAAGCCAGGGGCGGCAGGCTTTGCAGAGGAAAGACATGGGCCGATCTGGCGTCGGAACCGGCCATTAGCTCGCCCCTGCCTCTGGCGAGAAAGGCGGCGGAGACGACGTGTCCCCGGGGATCGCGGGCGGGATTTGAGTAGATGCCCACCAGCCCCAGAAGTTCTATGATCAGGCCCGTCTCCTCGCGGGCCTCTCTTACTGCAGCAGCCTCAACCGTCTCGCCTACCTCTACAAAGCCGCCGGGCATGGCATAGCTGCCTGCAAAAGGCGGTCGGTCTCTCTTAATGAGCACGATCCCGTCTTGAAAGAGTATGACCGCGTCCACCGCTAAAAGAGGAGTCAATATCCTTTTCATCTCATTCATTGAGCCAAATTTCGTTCATCAACCAAAAGGCTTATCTACGACCCAAGTCGGATGTTTATACGGCAAAGGTCGATTATTCACAGATCCCTCCCTACCCTACATCCAATCGGCCTTTAGCTATCCTTTTTGCCATAGACGAATCTGTAAAAAATATTTTGCCCTTGCTTGCCTCATATTTGGTCCAATGACGAAGCTCTAATAGCAGGCGCGATTACTATTATTGATGCCATTTTATGTGCTGAAGATGGGAGGAAGCCTCATGACCTGCGCCCGACCGCTCATGCGCGCTCTCCTGGCTCTCGTGGAGGAGGGCTACAGCTTCCTGGTGGTGCCGGGCGGCGGTCCAATGGCCGATCTGGTGCGAGAGATCTATTCTCGTGGAGATCTCAGCCAGGAGGCCGCGCACTGGATGGCCATTCTAGCCATGGAGCAGTATGCCTATTTTCTGGCGGACGGAAGCGGGGCTGCTCTCACCAGCGATATTCGCCGCTCGGAAGGTGATTGCAGCGTGCAGGTTCTCTTGCCTTACCAGTCCCTCATTGAGGACGATCGCGGTCTCCTGCATAACTGGGACTATACCTCCGATTCGGTGGCGGCCCTGGTAGCCGCACAGCTATCCGCCCCTCTCATCAAGGCTACTGATGTGGATGGCGTGATGCTGAATGGAAAAGTAGTTTTAGAGGTGCCGGCAAACCGCATGCTGGGTCGCGTTAGCTGCATCGATCAGGGCACAATTAAACTTCTCTGTGGCCATCTTAAAGGAAGCAGCATCTGGGTGCTCAATGGCACCGATGCGCAGCAATTCACCAAAGCCTTGAAGAGCGGAGAAGGCGGCACGATTATCAAGGGCTAACAAGAAACAAAATTCGTCCTGAATTCCGTCTATCTATGGGAAGGTTTATACAGAGAAATACATCAATCAGGGAGAAGATAACATGAAGGAAGAAATACCAGAGAAATGCATATCATGTGGCATTACGCTGACCGGCGTGGGCGGGACGAAGTTCCCCTGCCCCAGCTGCGGAACCGTGATTGCCAGATGTAACAAATGTAAAAAGCAGAGCAACGTTTATTCTTGCAAAGCCTGTGGCTTCTCAGGACCGTGAGGTGTAATAGATGGGAGATGCTGCTGTAAGAATGAAGGTTATGCCGGTGAGCATGGATGTGGATCTGAAAGAGCTCGCCGAGGAGATCAAGAAGGTAGTGCCATCCTTTGCCAGGCTGCATGCCATCCAGGAGATGCCTATAGCCTTTGGTTTGAAGGCCTTAATCGTTGTAACAATAATGGACGATAAGGGAGGCAGAAGCCCGGATGAGATTGAAGAAGCAGTTCGCAAGTTACCCGGCGTAGAATCGGCAGAGGTGGAAGAGGTCGGACTCCTCTAAACCACTCTCTTTACAATCGGGCTTGTAGATCAGTGGTAGATCGCCGCCTTCGCAAGGCGGAGGCCACGGGTTCGAATCCCGTCAAGTCCATATTCGTCCTTCGCGATTTCTATGGATTAAAGAATAGAACTGGCTTTTTCGCCAGCTTGTAGCTTGCCTATCGACTTCTTCAATGCTTGTTAGACGCTTTGGGCAAAAGCTATTCTCATCCAGATTCTACGCTGCAGGAGCTGCATCGATGGTGGCATTTCCGGAGCTGACTACCTCAATTTGCAGGACGTCATTGAAGTTACCTGCTCCCAGTAGAGACGAGGCGGCAATATCCACACTGTAGATGCCTGCCGGGACGCTGGCGTTCCAATCTATCGAGTACTCATTTCCAGATTTTTTGATCAGGCTGAGCTTTTCTACTTCTTTGCCGGTTGAGTCTTTGATGGAAGCCGTGGCCGTGAGCTGAATTTCTGTCGGATTTTCTGCCTGCGCAGAACCGTTCAAGGCAAAGACGGCTGTAATCTTTACTGCGCTTGTAGAGTTTACCAAAGCCGGCGTGGCATTGATGCTTTTCAGAATTAATTCAGCTGTCATAGACTGTGCCGCAGAGCTGGTAGCAGAGCTTGCCGCGGGATTTGCGTTGCCCTGTGTGGTCTCTTCTTCATCTTTGGTCGTATTCTCGAATTGCGAGGCGGTCTTCCTCACTGCCTTCGGGCCGAACTCGACGGCCTCGTCGCTTGTGGGCGTGCCCTCAATAAAGTTGCTGGCACTCTGGCTCCAGTCTCCTTCTTTCATGCAGGATGTACATTGGGCTGATGCAAAAGAAGCTAGAGCAACAATGGTCGCCAGTAATGCCATGCAGATCAGAAATAATGTAGCGTTTTTCATTGTCTTTTCCTCTTTTTTCCATTTTGATATGACTAACGTATGTGAATTTGCCTGTTTTCCTGAGGCCAGTTCGTATTCTATTTATCTTTTTGGGGTACAGGGGTAGAGAAGACCCCGACTTCAGGCTGGGGATGAATCGTACCCCTGTCGTGATTACTTTCGCGACGCACTAATTGACTTAATATTAATATAGCATGCACCAGCCATATCTAAATCAATATAAAAACGGCCTACAAGTTCAGGCTATAACCAAAAAAGCAACAGGAAGTACAATTGGCCTTAACGCTGGGAAACTGCTGGCATCTTTGGAATAGAGAACTTGCAGATCGCAAAAATGCCGGGAACACGACGGCATAACCAGATCTTTCGAAGATCAGGCAGCGTTGCTGGTCTTTGAGAGACAGTTCAATTCTTACCTCGAAAGAAAGGCTACCCCAGGTCCAAGTCCATTAACCACTATTCCTCGATTACCTATCCTCTGTTAGGGTTCAAGCTGAATGGCTCCCGGCTGATGCTTTCAAAAATTTTTGGCAATAGGTCAAGCTAATCAGGATTGTTTTTCAAAATAGGAGCTTTATAATTGATATCGATCAGTTAATGCGTCTACTTGATCAGGGAGGTTAGGTTATACGAAATGCCAATAGTGAGATGCCGGGAAAAGGTTAATAAGTAAAAAGGATATGTAGTAGTATGCTCGCTCCTATCGATCTCATGAGAAAATCATCTTTTGGCTACAACAATTGCCACCGAATCAAGCTATTTAAGCCTAGAATTAGAGGATATTAGTAATTATATATCAAGATTAATGTTATTGTGCAAAACGGAAGGGCTTCGCCGCCAAGCGAAGTGTTCCCGGGTTTTTTGATTCTGGAGCGGGACCAAACCCCAGTCGCGGGCTGGAACTGGAGGACATATGCTGGCAGAACTGGAAGATAAGGGAGGCAAACTCAGGCAAGAGTCCCTTGCCATCAAGGATAGACGCAGCCAATTAAATGCTGAGGCGAGTAAATGGGCTGCCAAGCGAAATGAGCTCAATAGGGCCACTGAAGAGCTGATTGACAAGGCCCAGGAGTTCAAGAAGCTGCGGGATGAGAGTAACAAGAATGTGGCACAGTCCAAGAAGAAGAGGGATGAGTCCAACGAGAAGATCAACCAGCTCTATTCAAGAATAGACGATATCCGCAAGAAGTACAACCTCACAGGTGAGCGCTCCATTAGAGATCTGCGCGGCGAAATTGATCACCTGGAGTTTCGGCAACAGACAGAGGTTTTAAGTCCGGATAAAGAGAAACAACTGGTGGATAAGATCGCTGCCCTGCATGCAGAGTTTAGAGGAAGAGAAGAGAAGCTTGAGAAGAACGAAGAGCTGAAGAAGCTTCTCGATGAAGCGCAATTCTTGAGAGATCAGGCATCAAGTTTTCATGATCAGGTAATCAAGTTCGCGGAAATGGCCCAAGAATACCACGATCAGATGATTGGTACCTTTAAAGAAGCCGATCAGACTCGTGCCGAAGCCGATGCCGCTCAAAAGGAGTTCTTGAAGGCTCAGTGACATTTTCTCGATATTTTTTATACAGTCGGGCGTGATCGATTGATAAAGCCTAACAAGTCTGGTTCTATTCCTTGGCGTAGCAGCGCAATGTGCATTTGCTCGGCGCGACTGCTTTCGTAGCCTTCGCAAGAGCTGCCCCCTGGCCTTGGACTGGACGATCAGACTTCCTGAATAGATAGGGCAAAGATCTCCACTAACAAGGCTAATGATAAGACCATCAATCTAGATCGAAAATAGGCGATAATGCCACATTTATAATATGATTTTCTGGCTTTCAAATTTATAAAAATTTTGTAGATCCTCAGGCAGACTTGTGAACCCGAAAGTCAATGACCACATTGCTTCTGTGGGGTGCATAGCTTCTCACTATCTCTTTGTAGAGCACTTCCCCTCCGGCACCTATCTCCTCAGCCGCCTTTCTTAACAGAGCCTCATCCCTGTAAAGAGCATCATCTGGAGCTATGCAGTAGTAATGGATGATTCCCTCCGGCTTTGCCGCCCGCATGGCAGGAATTAGGAATTCGGACGCGCTGTGGGGAAGGTTCATGATCACACGATCTGCTCGGTTCTCGTAATGCAGGGCAAGCTCTGATGCATCGCCTTCCAGGATCTCGATGTTGTTTACTTTGTTTAAAAGTGCATTCTCTCGCAGGTATTTCACTGCCACGGGATTTTTGTCCATGGCGATGACGTCTGCCCCCTTTTTGGCCAGAAGCAGGGCGAACGGCCCCACACCTGCGAACATATCCAGCACGACATCACCAGGTCGAACCAGGCTGGCGATGCGAAGCCTTTCCGTGCCCAGTCGAGGAGTGAAATATGCCCCCTCCAGGTCCACCCGGTAGCGCAGGCCGTGCTCCTTGTGTAGGGTGACGGTTCGAATCTCTCCCGCCACGTGCCGGAAGCGGCGGGTGCGAAATTCCCCTTCCACATCGGAGATTGGGGCAATGACGGTTTTTATGCTCTTGCTGGTGGACATGAGGGCGGCGGCCACGCGCTCTGCATCGTTGTCCTCCACCATGGCAATGTCGCCCACCACCTCGAAGCTGGGCCGAAAGCCCAAAAGATCCTCCGGGCTTGGTACGCATTCTTCCGGCAGGAAATTGATCTGCACCAGTTCAAACTCTGCAATGCTGCCTACCATCGCGGCTGACTTTTCATCTATCACTAAAACCGGCAGATAGACATGGGATTCATCCGAGCAAATCTTGCGGGTGCGATCGAATGTGTCCATCTCCACCAGAGCCTTGCGAATTTTCTCTCCACTTTTTCGGCTAACCTTCAAACCCAGGGATTTATCCGGCATCTGAGGAGACTAAAGGATTCCTTCTATTAAATATGCCTGTCTGAGAGGTCTATGTGCGCCTTGGCTGGTTATGCGCGCATCTATCCGGCATTCTGCTTTCAATTCTCAGTTGCCTGAAATAGCTTTATCTCCAATCGGGTCCTGGACAAAATCATTATGCTAAAACGCAATAATGGCAGCAAGGCAATATCGGCATCCGAGATCTCGCAATATGTCTACTGCCCTGTCTCCTGGTACCTGAAAAGGTGCGGAGTGCAGCCGCAATCATACGGCCTGAAGAGAGGAATCGATGCGCATGAAAAAGCGGGGAGCAGGCTGATCCTACTAGAGAGACGGGAGAGGGCGGCCGGAGTATTCCGATTGTTGGGCTATTTCTCTGTGGTTGCTGCAATTTTGCTCATGGGATGGGTTTTATGGACTTATTTTTAATTTTATTTTTCTTGGTTTTGGCTCTCTTGATTTTAGCAGCTGTTTTTCAATTGCTATCAAAGAGAGAGTTGTCATCGGCAAATTCCCTGCGCATGGTTTATGGAATTCCTGCGGGAAAGGTGATCTACTCTGATCTGGACCGTCCAGGAAAGGCCCTGTATTCCAAGAGCCTCGGCATCAGCGGCAAACCGGATTACATAGTAAAAGGCAGAGGTCGCAGCTTGATTCCAGTGGAGATTAAGAGCGGACGAGCCCAAGAGCCCCATAAAAACCACGTCATGCAATTGGCGGCATACTGCTACCTGGTGGAAGAAAACTACCACAGGTCGGTGCCCTACGGGATAATTGTATATTCTGATGCAAAACAGCATAGAATCAATTTCGATAAATACCTGAGATCTGATTTGCTGGCAACGGTATACGAGATGAAGAGGGCTTTAGGGCATGATTGTCCCAAGAGAACGCATAACTATAAACAAAGATGCCGCCACTGTTCGTTTAGCGGCAGCTGCAAGAACAGTCTGGTGTAGTGATGAGGCATTCTAACATTTGATATCATAATATGGATGAGCTTTTTTTAATCGAGGCGGCAAAGTTTTATAGCTATGCATGCTATGCTTGCACTATGACACACGAAATCTCTGTGGGGAATCGTCTTCTACGACGTTCGTTCGCTTGTTGATGAAAAAGTCCGCATTTTTGACACCACTCTTAGGGATGGCGAGCAGACTCCGGGCGTATCTCTTACCCAGGACGAGAAGCTCAAGATTGCCAGGCAGCTTGATAAACTCGGTGTGAATGTTATCGAGGCTGGATTTCCCGTATCTTCCAAGGGAGAGTTTGACAGCGTCCGGCAGATCGCCGGAGAGGGTCTCCGGGCCCAGGTCTGCGGCCTCTCCCGCATTGTGAAAAAGGATGTCCAGGCTTGCCTTGATGCCGATGTGGGCATGGTGCATGTCTTCGTTCCCACCTCCGACATCCAGATAGCTCATACTATTAAGAAGAGCCATGACGAGATCGTGGCTGGAGCTATGGAGGCAGTGCAGTTTGTCAAGGACAACGGCAGAACATGTCTCTTCTCAGCTATGGATGCCACCCGCACTTCGCCGCAGTTTTTGCATCGCATCTTCAAGGCGGTGGAAGAGGTGCACTGCGATATCATCAACATCCCGGACACGGTAGGAGTAGCAGCTCCTTCTGCCTTCTACCGTTTTGTCAAGGATATCTGCGATGATGTCAATATGGTCGTGGATGTCCACTGCCACAACGACTTCGGCCTGGCTGTGGCCAACAGCCTGGCGGCAGTGGAGGCGGGTGCCCGGGAGGTGCAGGTCTGCGTAAACGGCCTGGGCGAGAGGGCCGGCAACGCCAACCTGGCTGAGACGGTTATGAGCCTGCACGCCATTCATGGCGCTCGCACCAGTATAAAGACGGAATACCTGGTGGAGACGGCCCGCATGGTAGAGCGGCTCACCGAGGTTAAGATTCCTATAACCGCACCAATTGTGGGCGAGAACGCCTTCTCCCATGAGAGTGGCATTCACAGCCACGGAGTTATCGAGGACAGCAAGACCTTTGAGCCCGGCATCATGACCCCGGAGATGGTGGGCCACAAGAGGCGCATCGTCCTTGGCAAGCACACGGGACGGCACGCCGTGGCCAAAGTGCTGGAGGAGGCAGGCTACCAGCCCACAGAGGAGCAGCTCCAGGAGATCCTGGAGAGGATCAAGGAGCTGGGTGACAAAGGAAAGCAGATCGCTAATATCGATCTTCAGACCATTGCCGACGTGGTAATCGGAGAGGTGGCCAGAGGCAGCCAGGCCGTAGTGCTCAGGGAGGTCTCGGTCATGACCGGCAACATCATCACGCCCACGGCAACCGTAAGGGCCCTGGTGCGAGGCAAAGAGAGGGTCCTCGCCCATATCGGCGTAGGGCCGGTAGATGCAGCCGTAAATGCCGTGCAGGGTCTCCTGGACAGCGACACATCCATTCGCATCTGCGACTTTAGAATTGAAGCCATATCCGGCGGGGCCGATGCTTTGGCTGAAGTAGTGATTGGAGTGGAGGACGACCGTGGGCGCAGGGTCAGCGCCAAATCAGCTCGCGAGGACATAGTCATGGCCTCAGTGGAAGCCCTGGTCAGCGCCATTAATCGGTTGATGCTCCTGAATTCCGGAACCGGACAAAAGAAGGCTTGAACTTTCAAGCCTTCCATAAAATTTTTTCTAATCCTCCCGGAAGGTACAATCATGCCCGATGCCCCCTTTGGTATACCGAAATAAACATAACTATATCCTCAATAATGCTCAGGGCGCGAGGCAAGAATAGAGTAATGCTGCATTATATTACCAAAACGAGGGTTACAAACCGAAATTCTCTTCTTAGGCCACACCAAAAAAGATAATACCAACGAGACTAAAATGGGAATTGAAGCAGAAATGATAACGCCAAATGATACCATTTCCCGAAAAATATGATTCTGGAGGAATCTCATCGATAAATGTTCCTTTGCAAGGGGTAATCGATTCGCATTGCCACCTTGACTTCAAGCAATTTAACGCAGATCGCGAAGCCGTATTGGACTGTGCCCGAAAATCAGGTGTGGTCCACATGATCAACTCAGGTGTGGACTATTCTACCAATGCCAAGTCCCTGGAGCTGGCCAAGAAGTACGATTTCATCTCCGCCACCCTGGGGCTTTCCCCCAATACTTTGCAGAGCATAAAAGAGCCGGAACTCAAGATGCTTTTTGAGCAGATAGAAAACAATGCCGGCCAGGCCGTAGGCATAGGCGAGGCGGGGCTGGACTACTATCACTGCAAAGATGCTCCAACCAGGGAGCGCCAGGCAAAGGTCTTCAGCAGAGTCATAGAGCTGGCCAGGTCCCTCGATTTGCCTTTAGTCATTCATTCCCGCGATGCCGAGCAGCCTGCTCTGGAAAAGGTAAAGCACCTGGACAAGGTCGTGTTTCACTGCTACAGCGGCTCAATAGGAACTATGAAAGAGGCCATTGACAGGGGATTTTACATATCTCTTGCTACCAATCTCTGTCGATCCGGGCATCATCAGATCCTGGCTAAAAATGTTTCACTGGATCGGCTGCTGGTGGAGACCGACAGCCCCTTCCTTTCGCCCCGAAGAGGCAGAAATGAACCTTCTTTTGTTCTGGACTCTGTCCGGCTCATTGCCAGGATCAGAGGCATAGAGCCGCAAGAGATCGCCCGGATAACGGCAGATAATACCAAACGGATTTATAACATCCGATGAAATGTCATTAAATAAGAAATCCAAATCTATCAAGAAAGGGTCAACATGAATCGGATACCAATACAGTTCGAGCATATCATGAGTTACCTGGGCTCCAAGAAGGAGAAGGGAAGAAAGAAGATCGGGCTGCTCGTGGATGGGCCCAATATGCTCAGAAAGGAGTTCCAGATGGATCTGGAGGAGATCCGGGACATCCTCAAAGATTACGGCGATATCAAAATGGGTAAGGTTTTCTTAAATCAGTACGCTTCGGAGAAGCTGGTCGAAGCGGTGGAAAATCAGGGCTTTGAGCCGGTGATCTGCACCAGCGATGTGGATGTGAGAATGGCCGTAGAGGGTGTGGATATGATCTATAATCCCGTCATCGACACCCTGGCGCTCGTTACCCGCGATGCCGATTTAAAACCGGTGCTCATGAAAGCTATGGAACACGGCAAGGAGACCATCATCTTCGGAGCGGAGCCTGGCTTCTCAGTGGCCCTGCGTAACTCTGCCGATTATGTCATAGTCCTGCGCAACGGCCAGTATGTACCGGAATGATTATGAAGGGAGTTAAATTGAAACCATTTCAGGCCATGACGGGTAGAAGGGAGGACTTTAGACGCAGGGATGAATGGGGAGAGCCGCAAATTCCAGTCAATGGCTGGCGGGGCCTCATACCTTCCGGGCTGCCCGTAAGCTATTCGGGTCTTATATTATTAGCATGCATAGTCGTATTCTTCATCAGCATCATTTTTCCTGCCTTCGTATACAACTATCTGGCCTTAAATCCAGACTATGTAATGCAAAGGCCCTGGACGCTCATAACGCATATGTTCGTGCATGCCGACTTTAACCACCTCTTCTGGAATATGCTCTTTCTCTTCTTCTTTGGCATGGAGCTGGAAAGGCGCGTGGGAGAGAATAAATTTCTGCAGATCTACATTCTCTCCGGAATAGTGGCGGCACTGGGCCAGATGATGATATCCAGCGGCTCCATGGTGGGAGCGAGCGGAGCTCTCTTTGGTGTGATGGGCTGTCTAGCTATAATTGCACCCGAGATTCGCATACTGCTCTTCTTCGTAATACCGGTGAGCATTCGTGGTGCAGTCGTGCTATTCGCCCTGATTGATTTCCTGACCTTAGGTTCGGCAGACAACATAGCCCATATGGCCCATATCGTGGGGCTATTGGTTGGATTAGCCTATGGGCAGGCGATGATGAGGACTCAGAAATACTAATATGAGCAATGAGTACATCTTGATGATAAGTTTCCATTGACTATCCGCAAGAATGCAAGAATTCCTCTGAGGCAGGAAGGCGGTTTGGCTGCGTGATGGTGATCATTAATCCGTATCTATGTAGAGGACAATTGTGTTGGCGAGATCTGCCTAATATATTAGTCCCCGATTTGCCATAATCGTCTATAATATCGATAAGGTTGAAAGTCCCTTATATGGGATGGGAGAAATATCGTATAACTATAATTATATACAATGATTCAGCGGATACTGACGAGTTATCCGAATTTAAGAATCTCATTCCGTCCTTCGAAGACCAGCGTGTCGACTCCCATGATCTGGCCTTTTTCCTGGCCACCCATGGATACGACTCTTCCCACAAGAAAAATTATTTAGAACTCAAACGGAATAATCTGATCTACAAACTAGCTCCCAATGGCGAAATGCCTGGGCTGAGCGACATCATTATCTGAGATCTTTCCAGGAGGAATACTATGAAAAGAAGCAAACAGGAGATCATCGCCCAAATTCTGGAGGTGTGCCTAGAAAGTGCCAGCAAGACAAGAATAGTATACCAGGTGAATCTCAACTTCCGAACAATAAATCCTTATTTAGAAATCCTTATTAAAAATAATCTGATTGAGGTTGGCAAAGGAGAGCAAACTCTATACAATACCACGCAGAAAGGCGCAGATCTACTGGAAACCATCAAAAAAGTCAATGAATCATTGTCGAAGGATTGATCGCACAAGATCAAGACGATGACCTGGGCGAGATAATGTTTAGTTTCATTGTTTAATTAATAATATTTTTCAAAATTTTCGCTCAGGTGGGACAAGATGCCTCACTTCTACATCAAAAAGCAAATAAGGATAATTAATTGCTGAGCATAATAAGGCAAAGTGCGTAGCTTTTTAGCTCAGTGCATGATTATATTAAATTAATTGCCTATGCAACGGACTAACCTGCATTTGGACCAATCTTTTTATACTTCAAGATACGTATTGAAAATGGGAATGTAGCAGGAAGGCGATGCAAAATAATAGCGAGAAGAAAAACACCAAGACATAGCATTCATTTAAAGAAAAATAAAAATGATCGTGTGGCACGCTTTAGCGGTGATGGCCCTTGATGTCGATAGCAAAGGGAGCGGTCGGCACAATTGTTGGTGAAACCAATCCATTAGCATTTAAGTTCATTATAAACAAAGAGGTAGGTCGAGGCACTTACATCAAGGCCAAAGCCGACGGGAGGGAGTGGGCCCTCGCCCAGGTGGAGGACATCAAACGGTCCAACTCCGCCTACAGCGCAAACCAGCTCAATGATGCCGCCCGAAATTATGATTCTAGAGAGATGATGATAGCCGAGGCCAGGGTTATTGGCGTGACAAGCAACGGCAAGCTGCATCTTCCCACCAGCCCTGCCCGTCCGGGAGATCCGGTCTTCATAGCCGACGAAAAACTGATCAAGGCAACGCTGGGCCTGGCCAAGGGAGATATGTACATCGGCATGTTGCGGGGCTATGATATTCGGGTGGAGCTGGATGCCAATACCCTGGTACAAAAGCACTGCAGCGTACTCGCCAAAACCGGCTCAGGAAAATCCTATACGGCGGCGGTTATTTTGGAGGAGCTGCTGGAAAGAAAGGTGGCTCTGCTCATCATCGATCCACACGGCGAGTACGCCTCCATGAAGGAGTCCAACAAAGTTGGCGACTTTTCCAAATATAAGGTCAAGCCGCGGGGCTATGATGCCACTATCTACACTCCGGGAGAAATGGCCATGAACCCGAGAGCGGACCGGCCTTTTCGCTTTAACGGACTGAATATGTCTGCCCGAGAGGTGGTGAAGATGATTCCCCACGAGAGCAGCAGCAGCGGCCAGTTGGGATTGCTCTACGAGGCCGTCAGTGCCCTGCGGGCGGAGACGGATGCCTATACTCTGGAGGACATCATAGAGCAGGTAGTACGCAGCAATTCCAAGGTAAAGTGGAATTTGGTAGGCCAGCTTGAGTCGCTCCTGGAGCTGGGGCTCTTCTCGGGAGCGGAGACGCCTGTGGAGGAGCTTTTGCGACCGGGAAGGGCTGCCGTCATCGACATGACCGGCATCCTCCCAGAACTGCAGGCCATGATCGTATCTCGACTCTTAACAGATGTATTTGAGGCCAGAAAGCGCAGGCTGGTCTCGCCAGGAATGGTGGTGGTAGAGGAAGCCCACAACTATATCCCGGAACGGGGCACAGGAAACGCCGCCTCCACCAGCATTGTGCGCACCATTGCCGCTGAAGGCAGAAAATTTGGCCTGGGGCTGATGATCATCAGTCAGAGGCCGGCCCGTGTGGACAAGAACGTCATCTCCCAGTGCAACACTCAGATCATTATGAGGGTCACCAATCCCAATGACCTCAAGGCGCTCTCCAAAGGCCTGGAGGGAATGACGGGCGAGCTGGAGGAGGAGATCAAGAGGCTTCCGGCCGGCGTGGCCATGCTGGTGAGCAATGAGATCGAAAGGCCCATCACTGTCGATATCCGGCCCAGGAAATCCAGACACGGTGGCGTGAGCACCCAGATCGTGATCAAAGAGAAGCCAGCAGCTGCCGGAACCCGTGCTTCTCGGGTTACGGAAAAAAGAGCAGGTGCTCCCCCGGCATCTCCAGCGGGAGCCAAGGCAAGCAGACCCGGGGAGAAAAAGGCAAGCGGCCTATTAAAAAAGGTCTTTGGGGCGAGAAAGATATGAGCCGAAAATTCAGCGATCTAAAAGCGAATGATCTGGCCAAGCTGCCAGCTTTAACCGATGATCACGTTTGCATTGGTGAAGAGAGAATTTATCTGCACCTTTTTAACAAAAAGAATATGCACTGGTATCTGGCAGAGTATGGCTGCATAGGCAAGAAATTCTTCGGATTCTTCGAGAATAAGGCGGATGGTTTGGCCTCGGGGCAATGCAGCACTGAAGATATACTCCATTGGGCGAAAAAAGGAGAGGCATGGGAGCCTATGGTCGATGAAGACTGGAAGCCGATGGCAGCTAAAGAGATTCCCATTCTGACAGAATATGTAAAGATGATGATTTGCCAGCCGGATATAACATAAGTCTTATGATGTTAAACCGCGTATCTAATGGCGTGGTTTCGAAATTCAGGAGATTTGAAATTCTGATTGCCTTATCACTGGCGATTCTTGCATTATTAGCCGTCAATGCCTGCGCCATCATGGATGGGGGCTCGGGACTATCCGCAGATCAGCTCATCGATGCCAGCAATGGGATTTACATCCCGAATACCGGTATTCCGAAAAACCCCCAGGAAGCGAGGAAGCTGTGGAGCGAGGAGAGCGGCATCAATTTCACCATGCCCGGCAAGCTATCAGGAAACGGCACCAATCCGCAGGCGTCCAGAAGCTCTGTGAAAACCGTCGAGGATCTTGAGTATCAGACAGCAAGTACCATGAGTTCAAGCCAGGATAAAGCTGCATCATCCCCAGAGCCGGCCATCTCGCAGACCGGATCTCCGGCAGTAAGCGTGGCTGGAAACTGGACCTTCCAGCTTAGAGACAGCAAAAACAGATTCCTGGCCCTGACGCTTTTCCAGTCAGAGAACGCAATTTTCGGAACGGGCAACATAAATGACGGCGGCGATACCATGAAGGTCTCAGCTTCCGGCTCAGTTGCTGCAGATAAATTGAGTCTGGATGTGATATCCTCTGGAACCATCAACCTTTACTGGCTTAAGCTCAATCTGAGCGGCGACTCCGCCTCCGGCGAATACAGGGCGTTCTCGACTAACAGCGATCCATGGATTGGAATTGTGGAAGGTATGCTAGCCGCGAAATAAATTTCGTATGTGTTTAGCTGGCCAGCTTCTCGGTTAGCATTTGGAGGCTATTCAATCCTCTCTGTCCCCAAGTTGCCAGTGTCGTCATGATTCGCTCATGAATCGAAGTTCCTTTGTCATTGCGCAGTGTGCCCAAGATCTTTCTTAAAACCACAATGGGTCGCAACGCTCTCTCTGCTCTATTATTGGTCGGCTTTACACCAGGATTAATGATAAACGTGAACCAGTAGTCAAATCCGTTGTTGATTTTCCTGATGAATTTCCGGACTTTCTCGGCAGAGTAGTCTTTCCTGATCCAATTCCTGAGCGCTTCTCGCGCCAATAGTGAATCATAAAACTCCTTAAGCGCGTTATGCAAAGGAACAGCCTCCGCGAACTTCTCGGAAAGTTCTTTTGATTCTCGAAGTAGATGTGCCCAACATCGCTGAATGCGATTTTTGAACCTGACATAAGGTTTCCACCCGTCGCATACGATTATTCCCTTGAATCTCCGAGTTAAGACTTCCGTCAAAACCTTCATGCCTCGGCTAATTCTTCATTTCAATGCGAGGTAATAGGTTTACAAACTTGCTATCCTTTCTGCTAGAAGTTAAAATAAATTCCAGGTTACATGCATAGTTTGTATTTCTAAAAAAGAATAAATTATTTCGCCACAGCCAGCGTCAGATTCCCGTGCGGCATGACCAGCATGCGTGCATCCCTGCCCTGCCGCGCCCTGGCTAACTGCAGGGCCTGCTCAAGAGTTGCCGCAGGAGTGAAGAAGCACATCTCGGCTCGTTCTCTGGGAAGAGCAGAGACCAAAATCAGGTGATGCTGCATAGACTCCCTGGCCAGGAAGGCGGCCTTGTGTCCGCCAAACTCGTACTCCCGGCCGAAGCGCTCCCAGCAATCCTCTGCGGATGACGCTTCACTTGCCCAGCGCTCGAAGACAGGATGGCCCAGCCCCTCACAGCACTCCGCCACCAGGATGATGCTGCCTCCCGGCAGGGCGGCATTCTTGGCATTATCCAGTGCTTTTTGAGCCTGGAAGAGGTTGAGGTCTTTAGGCCTGCCGCCGGCGCAGGTCACAACTATCTCCGCCGGCTCAACGGGTCGCCGGTACATGCGATCAACAGTAGCGGCCCCCACGCGATGAGCGGAGATAAAGTCGCCTGCAACCGACTGCACGATCTCCTTTTTGCCATTCAGCACCACATTCAAAATGAAATCAAGCCCGGCAATCTTTGCCGCATCCTCCATGTCCTGGCGCACGGGGCTGTCCAGCCTCCCCGTAGTTGAGAGCGGATCTCTCATCAGCTCGTGGTTCTTGATCACAGAACGCTCCGAGCTGACTCCAGGCAGGACGGCTTTAGCTCCGCCGCTGTAGCCGGCATAATAATGATATTCGATATTTCCTGTGGCTACAATCAGATCCGAGGAGGCGACCGTATCGAGGATCTCTACGGGCGTTCCCCGCCCTGTCTCGCCCAAAGATACGCAAGCCTTCGGATCGTGCTGCATGTATGGCAGGCTCGTGCAGTCCTGCAGTAGCAAGCACTCCTCCTCAGCTGTCATCCTGCGGTGCGTGCCCAAAGCAAAGACGATTTTCAGATCGGCAATGCCCAGGCCCTTGAGCCTCTGGATGAGAGGGGGAAGCATGAGGTGGCTGGGGGCAGGACGGGTGATGTCGCTCACCAGAATGCAGGCCGATTTGCAGCCTGCAAAATCATCCAAGGCGCTTCCTGCGGCATTATCTATCGATCTTTCCACCTCGCCTTGCGGCGCAGCCGGAAGCTCCTCGGCCAGGACTACCTCCGCCCCCTCGCCTATCATCAGATCAAGGCATCCTTGGCCGTAACCAAGCTTGATTTTGCTTTTCTTTGAATTCATTAACATTCCAGTGGCTAGCCTCAAGTTATCTAGTTCTTAGTTCGTCTCTGTGCGTACTCTGTGAGCTCTGTGTCTCTGTGGTTGAAAACGTCGTTAGCCACTGATTCCATTATTAAGTCTTCCTTCATCTTCTTACGTCTTCCAGATCACAGCGCGGCTGAGCATCTCGGAAAAGGCCTCGAAGATGGGCCGGTCCGTTTTCAAGAGGAAGTAGTCAGCCCCTACCTGGCTACATGCCGCTCGGATGCGATCATTATGCTCCGCCATGCGTCTTAGATACTCCTTCCGCTCATCCTCTGTAACGCGGGTGATGAGAGGCAGGCCGCTCTCCAGATCTACGAACTTGACATCGCCTCCGAAGGGTAGCTGCGTCTCTTCTGGTGCCAATACTTGAATTACCACCAGCTCATGCCCGGACAGCCGGTAGATGCTGGACAGGACCTCTTCCGTCTCGCCCAGCAGGTCGGATATCAAGACCACCAGGCTGGTCGTCTTGAGAAGCGATTCCACCTGATCCGCAATGGCAAGCAAGCCCGTCCCACCTCGGGGAGAGATCCTATCCAGCAGAGCGATTGTTTGAAAGAGATTTCTTCTTCCCCGTTTGGGCTCAGCCGGATAGAGCTTATTGCAGAAGAGCGATATGGCATATTTCTCATTTTCCAGGGTGGCGAGATAGGCAAAGCCGGCTGCCAGGCGGGATGCATAGGCGAACTTTCCCTCATAGCCCATGCTGGCGCTGCCGTCCAGAAGGATGTGCACCACCTGGCTTCTCTCCTCCTCATGCTCCCGGATGTAGAGCTTCTCAGTTCGCCCGTAGACCTTCCAGTCCACCAGCTTGAAGTCGTCTCCTTTGCGGTACTCCCGGTAGCCGACGGGGCTGATGCCGTGGCCGAAGCGCAGGGACTTTCTGCCTCCGCTGTAGGCGGTCGATACCCGCTTCTTGACGAGCAGAGAGAACTTCTCCAGCTCTTTGAAGAACTCTGTATCCATGATTTGTCCTTAACGACCTAAAGATACATTTTTCAGAGGGACTGGCTCTTTAGAATGTCTGTTACCACCTGGTCGCGGGTGAGACCCTTTCTCTCCGCCTCAAAGCCCAGGATGATTCTGTGCCTCAAGACGGGAAAGGCCATGACATGCAGATCCTCTTTGGAGACATAGTTTCTGCCCTGCAGAAAGGCTCTGGCCTTGGCGGAGAGGATTAGACCAATGGTGGCCCTGGGGCTGGCGCCGTATGCGACGCCCTCCCACTTGCGCGTAGCCAAAACGAGATTTACGGTCGCAGCCTTCAGATCATCGGAGACGGGTATGTCGCGACATAGCTGCTGCAGCGCCAAGACCTCATCCTTGCTGACCACGTTTTCCACGCTCGGCTCTCCGCGAATGGTATATCTCTCCAGGATCTCCAACTCCTCTTCCCGGGAGGGATATTCCATGAAAATTTTAAGCAAGAACCGATCCAGTTGTGCTTCGGGCAGAGGGAAGGTGCCTTCCATCTCGATTGGATTTTGCGTGGCCAGGATAAAGAAAGGCTTGTCCAGAAGATAGGTTTTGTTTCCCACAGTCACTTGCTTTTCCTGCATAGCCTCTAAAAGAGCGCTCTGGGTCTTGGGAGATGCCCTGTTGATCTCATCTGCCAGGACTATATTGGAAAAGACGGGCCCGGCCTCGAAGCGGAACTTTTTGCCTTTATCCATCTCTTCGATGATGGTTGTGCCGGTGATGTCGGCAGGCATAAGGTCCGGAGTGCATTGAATCCTGCTGTAATCAAGGCCCAGGCAGGATGCCGTAGTCTTCACCAGCAGCGTCTTGGCAAGGCCCGGATTGCTCTCCAGGAGGGCATGGCCTCCTGCAAGGATGGAAATCAGGAGCTGCTCGATGGCCACATTCTGGCCGACTATGACTTTGTCGATCTCGCGCCGGAGCTTTTTGAATATCTCCGGTGCCCGGCTGTAGACTGCTTTCTGATCCTCCGACATTATTCTTTCCTTCTCTCAGTTTCTGGAGGGGGTTTTCGGGTAATTATAGCTTTTCCCTATAGCTTTTTCTGGAAGGCTCCTCGCTGCAATCGAGTGGGGAATGGAAGGCTTGAATCATAGCGCTATGGATTAGAGCTGACCCAAATAAGTCATCAGGGATTCCACCAGGTTTAATCCCTTTTCACCAATGCCGCTCAAGGCAAGGAGGGGAACCGCCTGAGATGTCGCTAATTTTATCAAGAGATCTCTATTGACCGGCCATGTGGGATAGGCGGCGATCTGGGAATATATCTTATGCAGAGCCTCAGCCTCTTCAAGAAACGCTTTTCCCTGAGTGGAGTCTAAATTTTCTCCTTTTTCCATTAGGTTCTGGGATATCTGATCTATCTTTAGGCCGACTGGATCCAGGCGGCTATGTACTTCATAGCGCTTCTGGGACATCATATTATGGACCTTCCATAAAGGCAAAAAGAAGATAATTATGGAAAGGCTTATGGGAACAGTGAGTTCTAAGATATGAAGCGGCCTGTAGAATTGGCCATCGGAAAAAGTTGTCCCAAAAATTATCCATAATCCCAAGTAGATTCCCCAAATGCTGATTATCAGTGCATTGTAGAGGCAGAGCTTGCCTAGAGGCTCTAGTCCTCCACACTTATCGGGATGGCCAATAAGGGGACGGAGGTTAAAATCCCTTCCCAGCTTCGCAATATAAAAGCTTACTACAGACATTCGCCAGGCGGCAAGCCCGATTAATGATGCCACGAAGAAGTCGATTGACAGAGTGAGCCACAAAGAATGCGAATTCGCGGCGATGTATCCTCTTAAGGATATTTCGATGAACTGCGATAAATTATTTATAAAAATCATTCCATAGGATATCTCCCATTGACCAAAATAATTGATTATTAACAGGCTCAGTTCGTAAAGTATCATTGGAATTATGAACCAAACGAGGAAGACTATTATACAGGAGAGCCATTGCAGAGGATGATTGAGCAACTCCTCGAACTCAACTATGAAATCCGCGTATTTCTTAGAATCCTCGCAGGAAGCAATAGAATTGCTCTCGACACCGTCCATATTTCCGCAAATAATACGTCTGTTCCAAATGAGAAAGAGCGTCTTTGGAATCTGCTGCTCGAGATATTTGAATGCAAGAAGAATCATTGAAGCTGCCAAGAGCCTTGAAATAAATAGAACATCGATTTCCGGGGAATGAATGTACGCAATGCCCAATTCAAAAAGGTAATTCGTGATCAAAGCGAATCCGAGAAAGATGATAATCGATGATAAAATAAGCCAGGGCGCATTATGGATAAGATATCTTAAGGATCCATTTCGAATAATCTGGAATCTCATTAACTTATCAAGGGGATCCTCAGGTTTGCATGACGTGCTTGGTGCAGTGGCCTTTTGGTCCTGTCCACTTGACTCGATCGATATGAGGATCACCGCCCAAATCATTTCAGCGAGGCTATTACGTCTAGATCTTGGTTGCGTTTATTCACCAGACCGAAGGCAATGCCACTTTCAATGTCTCTCTTCAAAATATTTATGCATTCTTCAAATGAGTTGTCAGCTTCGCTATTATCCCCCATATATTGCAGAGCTAATCCATTAAAGAATTGACATTGGAATGAATAAGGATCTATCTCTAAGGCCTCGCTAAAGCATCTCTGTGATCTTTCATAATCTTCTATAAACAGTAATGCAAGACCTTTGTGCATGAGGATGTGTCTCCGATCCATTGAATTCTTAGCTGGGACTAGATGGATAGCTTTTTCATAGCAGTTCAAAGCAGACTCGTAATTGCTGAGATAAACCAGGGTCAATCCCATCATTTCATACGAATAATAGGATTCTGGATTGATCTTTATTGACCGATTAAGGGAATCAATTGCTTCCTTATATCTGCCCATTTTCATAAAGGAGATTCCCTTTTGATCCCAAGCAGCGACTGCATCGTTTCTGTCTTTTTTCAGCTGAATGCATATATCATAGCACTTGATTGCATCATCATATCTATGGATTTCCTTTTTGGAAAGCGATCTACCCTTATGAAACCAAGCATCAAAGTAGAGGGGATCCAATTCAGTTGCCTTATCAAGACAACTAATTGCCTGTTCGTAATCCGTCATAGCATTAAGTATCATTGCCTTCTGAAACCAGGAGATAGAATTATTTGAACCGATGCTTATGGATTTGTCTGCACAGAGCAGGGCCGCATCTAGACGATCATTTTGAGGATGACTATAATTATAAAATTCTATAGATTTATTGAGCCAAAACTGCACTGAATCCTTGTCGCATGATCCGGGAGCAATCAGCGCCAACATGCTCACCGTCGCGATAAGGATTAGATATTTCATAATGGCAGATCTTCTTTCTATCTCATAATCTTTACGCCCGATGCGGAGATTACAATAAAAAATAGAGAGGATTCCTTACCTGCCCAGCAGAGGCGTTTTCCCAAACATGGGTGCCTAGAGAGGAGCTAGAGGAGAAGAGCTGGCAAGAAGAGGATGGGCCGTGGCTGGCGACGTTCTGCCTGGGCGAGCAGCAGAGACATGAGAAGATTCTATCCCAGCACGAAGCTCATTACGTCGAGGATTCCTTCCATCGGTAGGCGTGGTTCTTCCTTGGTTGTATATGCGCAAGGTCTCGAATACTGGATGCATATGGTGGCGTTTGGCCGGATCCAAGGCCGCAGAGTTTGGCTCAGGTGTATCCAGGAAGACCGACGCACCCAGTGGTGCATGGCCACAAAGAGCGCGGAACAGAGAATCAGCTACATCCTGCAGGAATTTTGATCCCCATAGAAAAAACACCAGCCAACAACTCCCGCAGAGCCAAAAGCGCAACACTCGGATTTGAAGCTGTTCGGCCAGGGCCCGCATGGTTCCCATTCACAGCACCCAAGAGTTCTCCGTCCGTTCGTCCTCTGTGCGCTTCTCGTGTCTTTTTGAAAAGGATGAGAAAATGTGCCGAGTGCTTGTCGAGCTGCCGCAGTCGGCCTTCTCCAAACCGGAAAAGCTGGCCCTGCAAAGAAGAAGGACCGTATCTCATCTTGTAGAAGAGGTTATCACCGGCCCGGTGGACTCTTTTATTCTTCCTTATGAAAAAGCCTGAAGCAACTAAATTTTTCAATTTGCTGGTGGATTTTCCATATCTGTCTCTTTGCCCATCACCCATGTAGCTAGAAGAAGTCGATCTTCCTAAATACTAACATGTCTGTAGAAAAATTTAAATATTATTTCTATTACTCTTTATCATGTGTTCAGGAAGACATTTGGCCACTCAATAAGGCTTTTTATCCTATTGGCTTTATTGTGGTCATCCATCATATTTTCTCAAGGAGCTCCCTGCACCGAAAATTTGAGTTATGCCTTCTGCGGGCCAATTTTCGATGCAGGCCGACCACAGCAATTGACTGGCGGTTACGTATGCGTCGTGCCTTATTGGCCAGAGCCATTGATCTGTGCAGAAATTCATAATAATCCTCCTGAAATACCGATCATCCCCGTGGGAACTGCCATTGGCGTCCCTGCGGCATCGTATAGCTATTCCACCTTCGCCATCGATCCGGATGGAGACAGAGTGTTCTACACCTTCGATTGGGGAGACGCAGCAGAATCTACCACGCCACTCATCAATTCAGGTGTTACTGCGAGTGCGAATCACACCTGGAGTAAAGCAGGGACATATAAGATCAGAGCCATGGCCACAGATAGCAAGGGCGCGTTTTCCGAATGGTCGGAGTCGCTCGACATCACCTTAAATACACCGCCAAACAAACCCAAAGCGCCATCAGGCCCAATTTCGAGCAGGCCAGGAACCACCAATAATTATACCGTTTCCTCCGCTGATGCAGACGAAGATCGGATGAGGTACACCTTTTATTGGGGTGATGGAACGGAATCGATCACCGGCTTTCTCGTCTCCGGTGCAGAAGCGAGCGCGAATCATACCTGGAAGAAAGCCGGAACATACCAGATCAAGGTATTTGCCATTGACGAAAGAGGAGCTTCCTCTGGATGGTCAGAGGCGCAAAATATCGTCATAAATTCCCCCCCCGATAAACCCTCCAAACCATCTGGACCCAGATCGGTCTATGCCTGGGCCGAATATGCTTACACTTCATCCGCATCAGATCCTGAAGGAGATGAAACAGAGTATACCTTCGACTGGGGAGACGGAAATAAGTCCATTACGGATCTTATCAGATCTGGATGCAATGCAAGTGCAGTGCACAGTTGGAGTGGTGAAGGAGACTACCGGATCAGAGTCATTGCCAAGGATAAGGTAGGAGCCATATCAAAGAGGTCCAGGAGTTTGATAATTAAAGTTATTGCAAACAGCAAGCCCGATAAGCCAAAGGTACTATTCGGACCGAGTTTTGGCTACGTAGGGATCGCTCATAGCTACTTTACAATGGCTAAAGATATCGACGGTGACAAAGTCAGGTACTCCGTCGACTGGGGAGATGAGACGACCTCCGCTACCGATATAGTCGATTCCGGCTCATTTGAAAACGTAAATCATACCTGGATTAGAGCGGGAAGGTACCAGATCAAAGCCAACTCTACAGACAGCAAAGGCGCGTCATCAGGGTGGACGGATCTAATGAATGTGACTATCCGTGACAATGATCCTCCCAATCCACCGATCGTACCATCGGGACCGACCTCTGGACGACGCAAGGCCACTTATAGATATGTTACATCTGCAAACGATCCCAATGGAGACCAGGTCAAATATGTCTTCGACTGGGGAGATAAAACAACATCCTGGACCGGTTTGGTCTTCATTGACTCCGGGAAGAGTGAAAGCGTATCTCACAAATGGAATAAGGCCGGAACATACCAGGTCAAAGCCATGGCCCTGGATGATAAGGGAGCCTCTTCAGGATGGTCGAATTCGCTAATGATCAATATATTCTCTGATTGAAAAGTTGTTCGTTTGCAGCATGGCACCCGCTCAAAACTAAAAGCATTCTAAGGAAAATTAAGTATGAACAGGCAATTTGATTTTATGGATGTGCTTCTGGCGGAACACAGTGCGAATATGACGAAGATCCGTGAGAATTGGGCAAAGTACATAAGCTTAGAAGATTATATCTGTGTAGGCCCATGATTATGTAGCAAAGGAGGCAAGAGAGCATTTATAAAGTTATAGAACTAGTTGGATCGTCTTCTACCAGTTGGGAGGATGCTGCCAGAAATGCAATCGACACGGCGTCTGAATCTCTTTGGAACCTTAGAATAGGCGAGGTCACGAAGTTGGATGTCAAGCTGGACGATGAGGGAAAAATAGCCTTATATCGGGCCAAAATAAAATTTTCATTAAAATACGACAACTGGAAGGTAGAGCTCGGCTGGAAGGCCAGAAGATGCGGGTCATCTCCGATCTCCTAGAGTTCTCCGAAAGTCCCACGATCATGACCTTATCCACCTTCCTTATGCCAACATATGGGTTCCACGCATGGTTCTCAAGGCCAAAAGATAAGGCCTTGAGCCCACCATCAGCCGACGCGGTTGGTTCAAGCAAATGGCCTACTCGCTCTCTAGCTTTTTATGTTAGGGGTTGGAAGGTTAGATAGCACACTTCCCCCCCGAACCAATGGGTACGTACAAGACGTTGGGGTTGGTCTTTATTCCCTGGACAAATTCCCAGGAAACCAGTGGTGGTGTGACTGATTCTCCCTTGATATGGTTTGCCTCAGCAATACCCTTTGCTTCAATGACCAGTCTCTTGGCTTCTTGCTCGGATTGCTGGATGGTAAACTGCATCTGCTGAGCTTGTTGTTGCTTCTGCTGTTTAATTGTAATGGCTTCTGAAGCTCAGCTGGCAGAAAGATTCCCCTTAACCAGACTCTTTCGATGATAATGCCAGTTTCACCAAGCTCTAGCTTAAGTTGGTGTTCGACATCTGCTTGAATTTCAGTCGACTTGTTGGTGTATATGTCTTCTGCAGTGTATTTTTTGAATTGATATTAGTTACTTGCAACAACAGTGGGGACATTCCTCACTGAGCACCACGGCAATTTACTTGCGAGCCAGGCCGAATCATCGGAGGAAGGCGTATGAAAATGCTGGCTTTGATGAATTACTCAATCCCTGGTGATAGTTCTTCGAAGTAGCCAATAGATGTGGGTTCTGATATGAGATTACGTGCGGAGAATGAGAACCCCGCATGAATTATTGGGACGACAGGCATATTGACGCAAAGGTTTTTTCGTTAGTCTTTCCAATTGGTGAGCAATAAAGGAGGGATTACAGTTACGAGGTGCATTAGGCAGGTAGGCATCGTCCTATTCCTGGTGCTGGCATGTATTCCGGCATTTGGATTCAAACCTTACTGCGATTGCTCAGATATGGGCGGCCAGTGGGTCACGAGCAGAGAACTCTTCGAGAATCACGTACTCACGAATAAGATTACGCAGATGAATATGGCAATCCAGATGAATGAGTGCGGCGCACAAGGCACTTTAGGCGAAAGCGGAAAAATCAATGCGGCTTTTGTAGGAAGAGTTGCAACCAACCTTGCAGGGAAATGGTCCTTGGGTGGGGAAGAGGGGACTTTTCAAATACAACTGCAAGACAGAGAAAAAGACTGTGCAAGTTTTGATGGATATATGTCTTCAGGGGATAAAACATGGAAATGGACAGGCCATAAAGAGGCGATGAGTCCCCTCAGCTCCTGCAATGCTGAATGTAAGCAACGTGATCCACATCTGAACTGGAATGGAGATACTTCCCAATACCCATACTGCAATTGCGTTTGCGAGGCAGGCTGGGAGTATGATGCTTCAGGCAAGGGTTGCGTACCTGCCGGAACATCCGACATTAACCCTTGTGAGGCTGAATGCAAGGCACGAGCACCTGCTGGACAATTATCCCATATGGTCTGGAATGGAGATACTTCACAATACCCATACTGCAATTGCGTTTGCGAGGCAGGCTGGGAGTTTGATGTTTCAGGCAAGAGTTGCGTACCTGCCGAAACATCCAACCCAGCGTCCTCAGATGCAAATGCCCAAGTGACGACTCCAGAAGGTATTATTCCCGTCAACACAGGTAAAAAGACTCAGATCGTATTGCTTCCTGGCAAAGGTGCAAGTATAGATGTGATTTGCAGTCAGACTCGGGCCAAGATTGACCTTATCTCTCTATTATATGGAGATTATATATCTGAGTGGGAAAAAAACAAAATGCCTGAACATGTACGAATTTTAATGTGGACATATGTTCTCAATTACGCTCAGCTTTGTGATAAAAAAGGGGTTCCGTCATATTCCCAAGATACAGCAGCTTCTAACCTCCCAGAAAGCTCAGCAAATGAGATAAAAGTAGAGCTGCAAGAGGGGCCTCTCCGTGCAGAGATCATCAACGATCAAGTCTCTTTAGATATCGAGACACCCACAGTGATTGTATCTTCGCAGGGCAAGAACACCTTCGGCGTGGCTTATGATCCACAAACCGGAAAGAGCTTTGTAGCCGCTTATCAGTACCCGATCCAGGTCCAGCCCACAGGCGGTAGTCAAGCCCCCTTCACCCTCGAATCCGGCCAGGAGGTGGAGATCAGCAATGGCCAGGTGAGGCAAGCCACTCCATCCGGCCAGACGTCAGGAGAAGAAAAGGTCAGGAATCCAGGTTTTGTGCCTGAAGGCTCGCAAGGAGGATGCTATGCAGATCCATTGACAGGTGAAATAACCTGCATAGACTCCAATGGAGAGCCCTCGGGTGCAGAGAGAGGGCAAAAGAATGGGTGCTATCACGATCCCTATACCGGCCAATATGTTTGCATAGATTCCTACGGAGAGTCTGAAGGTTACCAGGAAGGAACACAAGGTGATGGATCACAGGATCTATGCTATGAAGATCCCGAAACTGGCGAGACAGTCTGCACAGGATCCAGTGGAGGGCCTTCAAATATCTGATGTACATGGGCTGATCCTACCACCATAACCTGTAAACCTTTTCTTTTATTTAAGCACCTTCAAATCCTAGGTCGTATTTTATAATTATAAATACCTTCCTGATCCTTTGACCCCCTAATGGTGCGCGGCGGATTGTGGATTCGCGTTTTACTATTACGGAAGCGGATTAATCGCGATCTCCTGGTTGTAAAACTAGATTTACCAAGACTATATGAACAGGCAGTTAGTCCAACGAGGATTTGGGAAGATTTTGGAGAGTTGTATATGGTGCTATGAACAACTCACGAATTGTGGCGCATCTGTCTTCCCTGCGCCGCCACCTGCCCAGCGATTGCAAGAAGGCCCTGTAGAAGGCCGCCCGCGCACACTAGGTCCGCCAGGGGGGGGCGCAGAAGGCTGCGGAATGCGACGCCGCGGGGAGCACCAGCAAGATGGATCGGGGCCCAGTTGGCTATCGTCTATTCTCAAGGATCTAAATCATAATATTCGTCACTCAGTTGTGTTTTCCTTTACCGATGACCAGTGGATGCACCCTAAACCAATCGGTGCAGAGGATGCGCCTCTCCTTGTGCAATCTCCAGGTCGCGCACGGCCTCCGCGACGAGAATGTCAGCCATGGCCGCCGCGGGAAAGATGATATCTGCGCTTTCAATAGGTCCATAGAGCAAAAAGTCGGCTGCGACCAAAAGCTGCATGGCCCCTGCCGCCGCATCGCAGCATTTTCTGGCAGTCATCTCCTTTTTGGAGAGCCAGGGCCAGGAGGAGACCGCATTGTGAATGCCTGAGCCGACGGGCAGGCCCAGGCGCGCCTTGGCCGCCACGGAAAAGCGCAGAGCCGACCCGGCCCCACTGCCCAAAGGCAACACTGCCGGATCGATGAGCAGATTGACCAGTCCCAGCTCGCGGGCCGCGGCCAGCAGCCCCTTCTCGCGCACCTTTCCGCCTGTCTCCAGGATGGCTAGTGAGCCGTCCACGCCCGGCTCGGCCGGATTGTAGGCCAGGATGATGGCTGAGTCGATCTCGCAGTCCAGCAGGGCATGCGCCTCCTTTTCCTCCGTGGCCAGGCTGATGCTGTTGTAGATGGCTTTGTCCGCGTATCCCAGCTCCGAGACGAGGAGCGCAGCCGCGCCGCGCGTGGCAGCATCCGCGGAATCGATGATGAACGGGCCACTCCAGACCTGTTCTGCAAATTCGAGGTACTTTTCAAAAGCCAGAATGCTGCGCGCGTAAAGGTGCAAAACACAGGGGCATCCCGTCTCCTCGGACAGCTCCGCCTGGCGAGATATCAGCCTCTCTGCTGCCGTCCTATCGAAGAGGCCTCTCTCCTCATCCTCCACGATCTTATGCCCGTGATAAAATATCGTGCCGCATAGAACAGAAGGCAGCTCGCCGGGCTGTCCTCCAAACTTCACTCCCGCCACGTTCACTATGGACTGCTCTCTGCTGAATCGAAACATTTGTCATCCCTCTGCCATAGCCTCTGCCAAAATCTCTTCCATAACAAGCCAGGCGGCCGTATCCATGAACACTCCTGCCCCGAAGAACAGATCTCCTTCCCCGAAGGCAATCTGCCGCGATGCGGCCTTTCTTTTTATTACCTGGAAGGGCTTCGCGGGATAAGGCTCACAAAGGCGGCTATATCTGGAGATCAGCTCTTCAATCTGCACAATGTCCTCGAGACCAATGCAGTCTATCAGCTCCACCTGTTGCTGAAAGCGTTGGATGGCTTCAAGCGGCAGATTCTGGATGAAGGGTATGGCACCATTGGAGCCGATTATCCTGCCCTGCTCATCTATGCCATTTCTGTGCAGCGCCAGAATGGTATTGCCTGGCAGATGACCTTTCGATTCCACGCCGCAGAGGATAAGGAATCGGATATTGCAGTTGGATATCACATTGGCCACAATCTTCTCAATCCCTAGGTTCTCGGTCTTGCACTGGCCGCAGATGGCAGCATTCTGGGGGAAAAGCGGACTGGCTAAGGTTACCACCGCCACACCGCATTTTGGGCTACCTACCTGATAGTCGCCGCGCACAGGCGGCCAGGGATCTTCGTAGCATCGTTTGCAATTGCTGTCTTCCTGTGCCATATCGCTCCTGCTTTCTCACCTCAAAGACCGATCAGAATTTATTTATTCCTGTGTTAAATCTGATGTGATATAACTGCCATGCAAGAATCAATATGAAAAATTGAAATATGAGGATGGTAAATAAGTAAATCAGATAAGCAATAGGAATGACTCTCACGAGATGACTAATTACAAGACGACATCTTGCAAGATAAGTCTTGCCAAGCGAACGGCGGCACTGAAATGGCCTCATACAAAGAAAAGATCCTGGAAGTAATAGGGGAAGCCGATGTAGGCCTTACTACGGTAGATGTGGCCAAAAAGGCA
>Ga0351915_1081_pt1 | contig 36275 bp, 36 predicted proteins | sample TotcelHT113001M6_FD_205802 | JGI IMG/M metagenome (GOLD analysis project Ga0351915, IMG submission 205802) | Enriched cells from coal bed in the Powder River Basin, Montana, United States - Total cells T11 rep1 HSBNCT.T11.300.1.M6 ...
GAGCGTCGAGGACATGACCCAAAAAGAGATTGTCCGGGCGCTGCGCCAGAAGATCCCCGTGGAGCAGGTGCTGGATCAATATAAGATCAAAAACCAACCCAAGAAAAGGCGTGAGATCACCACCAAGAGAAAGAGCCTCATCCGCGAGAAGCCCTTCTGCGTGCGAAACACGGCAGAGAGGGCCGAGGCTATCGCACCGCGCCGGGTCGTGCCTCGCGAAGTCGTGCCCAAACCCGTCCCGGTCCCAGTCCCAGTAATAGAAGAAGTAGTTGTAGCTGCTCCTGAGCCTGTTCCTGAGCCAGAGCCACAGAGAGAATGGTTCAGACAGCATGTGGATGAACTGGACGGAACTCTTTCTGCCAGGATAATGGATAGGAATCAAAATGTCCTCAAGCAGGTGGCCGTAAGAGATCTGGCCAGAGAGCTGAAGGAAACAAATGGGGACGTGAACGGCGTGATCTTCGATGGCGTCGTAACGCAGCGCATCTTAGACATAGCAGCGGATAAGGGCCTGGAATATCTCATCGGCGCCAAGATGGGAAATATCGCCAAGAGCCCGTCCTGCGTCAAGGTTCTAACCAAAGAGGCGTAGCATTCTCGCCTCTTTTCCTTAACCTTTGTATATTTTTTGCACATATCAGGCATGATTTCGAGAAAATTTTATTTATAGCGAGGTTACATCTGATGGAATTCAAGCAATGCATTGTGATTAGAGAAGATCTGAAGCTCTCAGCGGGAAAGCTGGCAGTGCAGGTGGCTCATGCTGCAGTTATGGCTGTGGAAAGAGCTGAAAAAATGGACAGATCCACGGTCTCGGAATGGAAGGCAGAGGGCCAAAAAAAGGTTGTCCTGAAGGTACCAGGGGTGCCTGACCTTTTCCGGCTGCGAGAGGACGCCGAGAGGGCGGGGATAGCCTGTGCCATTGTTGCCGATGCCGGGCTGACTGAGATTCCAGCCGGCACCATAACTGCACTGGGACTAGGCCCGGCTCACGGAAAGCTGATGGACAAAGTGACGAGCAAGCTCAAGCTCGTCTGAAAGCAGGTAGAGATACTCTGATCTTTGAGGCATGAATGATTTCGGCAAGCGATAGTGACCGGTTCTTGGGTATGGATTATTACATCACGGACAGCTCAGGGTGCGGGGGCGTCATCAAGAGCTGTGCGGAGGACTTCATAGTTTCAGAGGTATTCGAAGAGCTGGGCTACGAAGGCGGAAGGTATCTGGTATTGGATGTGGAGAAGACCAACTGGGATACGCATCACCTCGTCCATGAGATGGCCAGAAGGCTATGCATCAGCCAGAAGAGATTCGGCTGGGCCGGAACCAAGGACAAGAGGGCGGTAACAAGCCAGCGCATTAGCATCATGAACCTGGATGAATCGGAGCTCACAAAGATTAACTTGCCAGATCTGAGAATTAAGGTGCTCGGCAGGACAAACCGGGCCGTGGGCCTGGGAGATCTACTGGGCAATAGTTTTCGCATCACCATCAGAGAGCTCTGCTGCCCGGATCCTGCCGCCCGAATGACTGGCATCACCGAGGAGATAGTGAAGCAAGGGGGCGTTCCCAACTACTTCGGAGTGCAAAGGTTCGGGGACATCAGGCCCGTCACTCATAAAGTAGGCGAGGCTCTGGCAAGAGGCAATATCGAAGAAGCGGTCTTTATCTACCTGGCCCTGCCTTTTCCCGGAGAACTGGATAGGACGAGGGAGACCCGGGAAAAGCTATGGGTCAATCGAGACATTCCTGCCGCCCTAAAGGAGTTCCCAGAGTACCTGCGTTACGAGGTGGCCATGCTCAACTATCTGGTGGAGCATCCCGGCGATTATGCTCATTCTTTTGATGTTCTTTCCGTCAATTTAAAGCGGCTCTTTGTGCATGCTTACCAGTCCTATCTCTTCAACAGGATTCTCAGCCGTCGTCTGGCCGCTGCAATGCCGCTGCATAGGGCCGTGCTGGGCGATGTAGTCTGCTTTGCCAAAGGCGGCATGCCGGATATGGATAAAGTGCAGAAAGTAACCACTGAAAACCTGGAAGCCATAGACCGGCTGGCCGGGAGGGGCAGAGCATTTCTCACTCTTCCGCTTATCGGATTTGAGACAATTTTGGCAGAAGGCGCACAGGGTGAAATAGAGAGGGCTATCCTTGGGGAAGAGGGCATTTCACCCGAGAATTTTAATATTCCGGAAAACCCGGACCTGGGCTCAAGAGGGACAAGGCGCGCGGCTCTATGCCCTGTCAAACCGCAAATCACCGTCGAGGAAAACCGGGCAGAGCTGCAGTTCGTTCTGCCCAAAGGAAGCTATGCCACCGTAGTATTGAGAGAGTATATGAAGAGGAATGTGCCTTGCAACTAGAATTAGAAGATCCATACGTTGTGGTCTACAAGCAGATTCATGCCGTGGTTGATGATGAGGGCAGCCGGGTAGAGCTCATGGAGCGCTCCAGTTGCTACGGTGGATCGGCCTGGGCCAGATACCATTACTCCAATGGGCCATTGGTGAAAAGCTCCCGCAATTTGGGCGAATGGTTCCGCTATATGATAACACCTGGCAAGGTCGATTTGGATCTTGTCTCCTCCAAGAGATCGGCAGGCATCGAGTCGGTAATCGTCAACGGCAATGAGGTAGAGGTAACTTATGCGGGCCTCGGTGGTGGTGGTGTAGGCGCTACCCTCTCCCGTGCAAAGGCAGAGGATGTTTTGCGCTATGATGTAACGGAGTGCGGCGGAGGGCGCGTCGCCCGCGGCACCATCGTTTTACCCAGAAGAGAGAGGCTGATTATTGGAGTTGATGATACCGATTCCAAGACGGAGGGTGCCACCTGGTCCCTTATTCACAACATCTCCAGCAAAGTTGATCGACCCGAGGCGCGCTATATCTCTCACTCCCTGGTGCAGCTCTTTCCCGTTCCGACAAAGACCCAGAACTGCGTCTCCACGGCGGTGGAGTTCGCCTGCCTGCCCGGCAAAGCTGAAGCCATGCTCTCTGACTTCAAAGCATTGCTAAGGAAGTACTCCGTCTCCAAGCAGACAGGTATGGCCGTCTTCCGGGATTTTGATCCCTCCTCGCTTCTGGCCTTTGGCGTAAGGTGCAAGAGAGAGAGAGTGCAGTATGAGGATGCTCTGGAGGCGGCACGGGAGAATGGAGTTCAGATCATGATGAACGGCCAGGGATTAATTGGAGCCGTGGCGGCCTTGCCCTTCTGCGCCCGGCCGGATGAGTCCATTGTGCCGGCTATTCTATGAAGTCCATGAACGGCCAGCAGGCAGTTGTTCAGGCGGCCCTGGACGGCGCAGTCGGTGTAAGAACCTACGTTCCCGGCTATCCCATAACCGATCTGGCGGCCGCTCTTAAGGCCGAGATCTCGGTGAATGAAAAGGTGGCTCTGGAGATCGCCCTGGGGGCGTCAGCTACGGGCTTGCGCTCCCTGGTTATCGTCAAGCAGGTGGGCATGAATATTCTGGCCGATCCACTGGTCATCTCGGCCACGCATACCATCGGCTCGGGGCTGGTGATCATTGCCGGAGATGATCTGGGCCCGAGGGGCTCACAGGCGGAGATGGATAGCAGATTTTACGGTCCGCTGGCTGAGATTCCGGTGCTTGATCCCAGCAGCCCTGCCGCTTTGCACGCTTCTATTCTGGAGTCCTTTACCCTCTCCGAGTGGCTGAGAATTCCGGTTATCGTGCGGGTGACTGCACGCCTTCTGGACGATGAGGGGCCGGAGATTCTGCCGCGGCCTAGCAAGGGTGCAGGCCAACAGTTCGAGAGGGAGGGCTGGGATTTAACCATGCGTGGCCAGCATCAGAGGCACCATGACAGAATCCTGGCCGATGCAGAGGATGCCTCCGAGTCCACGACCCTGAACCGGCTGGAGATCTCCGGAAATGTGGGCATCATTGCCAGCGGCCGCCCGGCGGCTCTGGCCGAAGGCCTGGGGGTTTCACTTCTCTCTGTAGGCTACAGCAATCCTCTGCCGGAAAAGCTCCTGCGCCGCTTCATGGATGGCCACCGCCTCATCCTGGTGGCTGAGGAGCCGGAGCCTTTCATCGAATCACAGCTCAGATTGAGCCCCAAAGTGCGAGGAAAGCTCACCGGCCATCTGCCCCGCGGACCTCTGGAGAGGGCGGACATCATCCAGGCCCTGGAGAGTCTGGAAGAAATGCCGCAGAAAAAGCCGCAGGTCTACGAGAGCGTGGCGGAAAGAGGCTACTCGGGCGTTTGCGAGGACTGTCCCTTCATATCCCTTTTCCGGGCGCTGGCAAAAGTGGACGTGCCTGTGGCCGGGGATGCGGGCTGCGCCATCCGCGCCACCCGCAAGCCCTACCAATCTGTGGATGTGGTCTACGGCCTGGGCTCATCGGTGGGCGTAGCCTCGGGCTTTGCCAAAAAGGGCATTGCCGTGGTGGGTGACTTTGCCCTGGCGCACTCGGGCCTGCAGGGCCTGATTAATGCCGTCTGGAAGAAGCGCGATGTTCTCGTCATCATCCTAAAGAATGATGTAGCGGCCATGACAGGTGGGCAGGAAGCCCCCGATCTGACGAAACTGGTGGAGGCGCTGGTGCCGACGCGCTACCTGGCGCTGCCCGCTTCTGAGGACGAGGTGGAGGCTGTGGTGAGCGAGGAGATGAAGAGATCGGGAACTTCGGTCGTGGTAGCCCTGGGGAAATGTACCAAGCACGTAGCCAAGATTTAGTATAGATAAGGCTTCACGCTAGCGGAATAGGGGCTTCTCTCTTTTCCGTTACCATGTCAAGACATGTCATAGCACACATTTCTTATACTTGCGCTACCATTTCCGCGATCATGATTGCGTCAGTCGAGCGCTCTTCTCTCTCCGGTGAGGTCTATGCCCCGCCCTCTAAAAGCTACACCCACCGCGCTATCCTCATAACTTCCTTAGGCCCAGGCGGAACCGTTAAGCGGCCCCTCCTCTCCGCAGACACCCGAGCGACAGTTGCCGCCAGCGAGGCCTTTGGAGCCAAGATCTCACTTAACGACGAAGTGAAAATCACCGGCGTCTCCGACCGGCCCCAGACTCCAGAGGATGTCATCAACGTTTTAAATTCGGGCACCACCCTGCGCTTCTGCTCGGCTGTGGCGGCTCTGACCGACGGAGCGGTGCTTACGGGCGATGCCTCCATTCGAACCCGGCCCAACGGGCCTCTTCTGAGCACGCTCTCCGAGCTTGGCGCCACCGCCTTTTCCATTCGCAACAACGGCAAGGCCCCGCTGGTGATCAAAGGAAAGATGCGAGGCGGCACGGCGCACCTCAACGGGGGCGTCAGCTCTCAGTTTCTCTCCGCGCTGCTCATCGCTGCGCCGCTGGCGGAAGCGGATACGAAGATAGTAATCGAGGGCGATCTGAAGTCGCGCCCCTACGCCGAGATCACCCTGGACATGCTGGCAGACGCGGGCGTGCGGGTGCGGGCGCAGCAGCAGGAGTTCTTTGTGCCGGGTGGGCAAAGCTATGGCCTGAAGAGCTACACCATTCCCGGAGACTTCTCCTCTGCCTCCTACCCGCTGGCAGCAGCTGCGGTCACAGGCAGCGAGGTCACAGTTAAGGGCGTCCTACCATCACGGCAGGGCGATTCGGCCATCATCGATATCCTGAGCCGAATGGGGGCAAAGGTCGCCTGGGACAAGGAGAAAGGGGACCTCCACATCAAGGGCGGCGACCTGGTAGGCACGCAGGTCGATGCCAGCCGCACGCCGGACCTCGTTCCTACGATCGCCGTGCTGGGCGCGCTGGCCGAAGGAAAGACGACCGTTTTCAACGCGGAGCACGTGCGCCACAAGGAGACGGACCGGCTGCACGCCATGGCCGTGGAACTCTCGAAAATGGGCGCCGACATCCGGGAGCGGCCGGACGGGCTGGAGATCACGGGCGGAAAGCTGCACGGGGCCAATGTGCACGGCTGGCACGACCACAGGATCGTTATGGCCCTGACGGTGGCGGGCTTTGTGGCAGGCGGGACAAAGATCGATACGGCTGAGGCGGTGGATGTCTCCTATCCGGGGTTCTTCGGGCAGATGGCGGGACTGGGGGCAAAGGTGCAGGTGGGGTGAGAGATATATCCGCCTTGAAAAAGCAACTATTGAAAAGGTGTTAAGGTGTTGAAGCAATGTCAATAGACCGACTTGATCGCACAGGCCATCTCCAGTGCCAAGAGGAAGCCGAAGAACTCCAAGCCTGGAGAGCGGAAAATAGTGAACGGCATAGATGGGAAATGTTTCTTAGGAGCTTTGGCCCTGAGGGCGACTTTGACTATTTAGGTGAGACACCCCGGAATGCAGAAGAAGAGGCCGCGTTTGCTCATCGTGAAATGCTCCAACGCATACTCAAACACTACACCGGGGATGGTACTGCAGATTATGAAACCATGAGCTTTGAGGAGAAAGCCTTTGCTCACCTTTTAGACGACCTTTTCATGGTGATCGATGATTATGAATTATTTGATTATGACATCGACTACTGGCGGTTTAAGCTAGATATTGATCTACCCCATTTCCCTAAGCTGATATCAAGAATCGATGAACATCTTGGTAGCAGTGATTGGCGGGAGATCTGCTATCTACAAGAGGCTCAAGACAATTTGATGGAGCTATTTCTTGAAAATTGGGAAATTATGCGTGCCAATGCCTTACAGTGTCGGGCGGAAGATCCGGATTTCGAGTACAAGCCGTGGATGGACCGACCAGACAAATAGACGGTCTGCTGGCGCTGGTGGAAGCGGTCATATGCCTTGCCAACCGATCAGGAGTGGAGCCGGGATGGCTTCTGGTAGGCGTGGAAGACGATGGCCGCATCACCGGTTCCAGGTCGAGTCCTCCGTGCGCTGCGTATGTTCATGGCTACCATCCGAGAGAAAACACGCGCTTGCAGGACCAGGCCTCCACTCTGGAAGAACTCTTGCACTCTGACACTCATTTTCCGCCAGGATCTCGCATTCTTGAAGCCGGCTGTGGCGTAGGAGCACAGACCGTTCCTCTCGCCCGGAATAGCCCGCATTCTTTGATTACTGCTGTCGATATATCAGAAGCTTCTGCTGACAAGGCCCGGAGGAAAGTGGCTGCGGCGGGCCTGACAAATGTGCAGGTCTTGCAAGGTGATATTTTCAATCTGCCTTTTCAGAAGGGCTCTTTCGACCATCTTTTCATCTGTTTTGTTCTTGAACACCTCTCTCGACCGGTTGAGGCTCTCTCTATCCTCATGGATTTTGTCAAGCCAGGCGGCACGATCACAGCAATCGAAGGGGACCATGGTTCTGCTTATTTCTATCCCGATAGTGAGGCCGCTCACAGAGCGATTTCGTGCCAGGTCGAGCTGCAGAGGAGAGCAGGCGGCAATGCCATGATTGGCAGAGCGCTTTATCCGCTGCTCTGCCAGGCGGGCTTCTCTGAGGTCTCCGTCTCTCCTCGCATGGTTTATGTTGATTCCAGCAAGCCCGAGCTTGTGGAGGGCTTCACCAGGAGGACGTTTACGGCCATGATTGAGGGCGTTCGTGAGACGGCTGTGGAGGCGGGGATCATTGGGATGGGGGATTTTGAGGCTGGGGTGAGGGACCTCTATAGGACGACGGAAGAGGATGGCGTGTTCTGTTACACATTTTTCAAAGCTACGGGTAGAAAGGGATGAAGCTCCCAGGAGGGCAAGCCTGGGGATTTCGAGGCCTGTACCGTTTCGTTTCAGTGGTCTGCTCAAGCTCCGCTCACAAATCGAGGAATGGCCAACACGACAAGTCTTTATTGCTGGAAATAGAAAACATCTGGTTGACTCTGAAAAGAGAATCCTCTTGAAGGAGCAGTGTCCAGGGGAGAAGATTGAATAGCAAGAAGTTGAAATATAAAGATTCTATGCGAAGAAGGAGACTTGAGCATGAGTGCCAGTGAGACCATTGAATGTGTATACGAAGGCGGCGTCTTCAAACCGGTGGAAAATGTAAATCTAGAGGAAGGAACCAAGCTAAAGATCAAAATCGAAAAGGTAGATCTTTCGAAATACTACGGCATGTTTGGCAAAGCTTCTGCAGAGAGGCTCGAAGAGCTTGAGGGCGAGGTCTACCTTTGATATTTATTGATAGTAATGTATTTTATAATGCCTTCTTTGACACAAAATTTTCTAACTCAGCCAGGAGATTTTTTGATCAGAATCACAAACTTGTCAGCGTTATGGAACGAAGAACCATACCTCATTCAAGAGGTTCATCGTTGATAACGGCTATGGGCCATTTGAAAAAGAGATCGATGCAGTATTCCGCTTCATCGATGCAAGACGCATTTCCCTCGTGCCAGTCAATGATGATATGAACCATTGGCGGGAGACCATGCTGAAATACAGGCTTCTGCCATATGACGCGCTAATAGCTTCGACCTGCTTATGCAACGAGATTATAAAGATCGCAACCTTCGATCGGGACTTTAGAAGAGTTCACTTTCTGGAAGTAGTAGAGTTGTAGTAAAGCCGGGCCAATATAAACCAACGTATCGGCTTTGCGCCTTCGCGTGAAACCGGACCCTGCTGAATCTCACGCGAAGCCTTGATCGGCGCGAAGAAGACAACCATGAATGGCTTTAATTAAGCCTCGCTGTATACTAGACATGAGCCTCCACAGTACAGTCACTCTGCACTCGATGAGGTCGTCCTCCACGGGAACGGGCTCACCGTCCTCAATGAGGCTCTCCACATAACCCGTGATTGCATCCCTGGACATCTCAATGGCCTCCTCCACGGTCTAACCGTCAGGTGACACATCCTTGAAGTGCGGGGACCAGCACGGTATAACCTCCTTCAGGTTCTTTTCTAAGAGTGATGCGATAACTAAGAGTCCTCATAGTAGGCATAGACTACAGATAGCGAAATATAAATGGCGGCCAATCAATTCGCTCTGCAAGATAGACTTTCGATCTTGTCAAAGGTCGTGCCATGGCCGAGAAGCTTGGCCCGGCATGGTCGAGGCAGGGGAGCGGCCGGACGGGCCCGGCGGTTGATGGCGGAAGCTGCACGGGGCCGACTGGCACGGCTAAAAGCGCCGGATTGTGGTGGCTACGAAGGTGGCGGGATTTGAATAGCATCCTTGCACATCGATTCAGCCAAATTAGATATGTCGAAAATTCATTCCATAAAGTATGGAAGGGTCCCATAGACAAGAGTGATTTAGGTCTTGTTTGGAGAGGGATGAAAAAAGATATCATCCACCCAGGTTATACATACTCCAAAGAGCTAAAATAGTCCGTATATCGCGGTTTAGTCCTGACGCAGGTACATTAGACGCAAATCCCGCAGGGCGTTTGCATCGCATCGCCCGGACTCGACCCCCCGTCCAGGCATTTTTCGCTGGGCATTCGAAAAAACTGACGATTAGCTTTTCCCTTTCTCCCCTATCCGGGCATTGATCACTCTGTCCGATCTCTCCAGCGCCTCGTGCGTTCCCCCGTAGTGCCTGGCCGCCTCCTGCATGATCTGCTTGAAGCCCTCCAGATCACCAGCATCCGCTTTTTCGCATAGCCGCATGCATTCGGCCACAAAGGTCTGGCGAACGGCTGCCGCCTTGGGATTCTTCTGGATGGAGGCGTAAAGCTCTGGATTCTGGTCTAAAATTCGGCCCACAAAGTCGATCATGATCTCGTAGACCGGGGACATGAATCTCCTTGATCTCTCCACATCAAAGTCCAGGGTGCGCAGCGCCACCCCAATGCCGATGTAGGCGAAGTGGGTCAGCGCCTGCACAACGGCCATGATCTCATCGTGCTCCTCAGCACCAAGGATCTCCACATGCGCTCCATCCGACTCGAAGAGCGACTGCATGATGGGAAGCCACTTTCCCGTCTTTCCTTCGACCGGCGTGAGGATGATGGTCTGGCCCCGCAGAGCCGCCATAGTGGGCCCGAACATTGGATGCGTGCCCAGCACTTCCACGCCCTTGGGGGCATAAGTCTTCATGGCCTTTACCGGCCCGGACTTGATGGATGTCACATCCATGATCAGGCTGCCAGGGTGCATGTGAGGCGCAACCTCGCGGATTACTTCCACCGTCTTCTCTATGAGCACGCTGACCAGGACGATGTCGCTTTTTTCCACTTCTGCCATCATGTCCTGGGCATAGCGCACCCCCAGGCGCTCGGCCACCTCCACTTTGCTGCTCGGCCCCCAGACCGCCACATCAAAGCCCTTCTCCTTAAAATAGCGGGCAAACCAGGAACCAGTCTCGCCCGTGCCTCCCAAAATCAGTATGCGCACCATTATGCCCTCACCTCCCATCCTTCTTTCTTTCCTGCCCACTCAAGTGTGATCTTAAGTTATGGTCGTTTCTTTGTGCGTTCTCTGTGCGTTCTCCGTAAACTCTGTGAGCTCTGTGGTTGAAACGTCGTTAGCCACTGGTTATAACAAACGGCTGACGATACTACTACCACAACAGAGACTCAGAGCGCACGGAGGACTCACAGAGGACTCAATTTTCCTCCCTTTTCAGCCCCGACCTGCCTGGCCACCAGAGCCTCTCGGACCGCCTTCTCCATCACATCCACTGGAGCCTCTTTGCCCGTCCAGATCTGCAGGGCTTTGGCCCCTTGATAGACCAGCATCATCACCCCGTCCACCGCCACCGCACCAGCAGCGCGAGCGTCCTTGAGAAGCTCTGTCTCCCGGTTGTAGACGATATCAAAGACTGCCTGATGGCTTTGCAAAAGCTTGCCCTCTAGCAGCCTGGCGTCCCCCTCTTGCATGCCCACCGATGTGCAGTTTATTATTATGTCCGCCTGAGGGGCGAGCCTTTCCAGGTCACACAGGCAAAAGCCCATAGCTCCAACCGAGGCCGCCAGCTCCTGCGCCCTCTTTAGGCTGCGGTTCGCGATGGAGATCTCCGCCCCTTCCTGCTCCAAAGTGTAGGCAATAGCCCGCGCCGCGCCTCCTGCACCAATTATCAGCACGCTCTTGCCTCTGATCTTGACGCCGGCATCCTGTAGTGCCAGAAGCGCGCCCCATCCGTCTGTGTTGTAGCCCGCCATTGCCCGCGGCTCAGCGAAGCTTACCGTGTTCACCGCACCGATGGCCAGGGCAAGAGGATCGGGCTGCAAGAAATCCAGCTCCAGAGCCTTTTCCTTGAGTGGAATGGTCAGATTCAGTCCGGCAAAGCCCATGGCAGCGGCCCCAAGAAGGGCATCTTTCAGATCCTCTCTTGCTACGCGAAAGGCATGATAACAGGCCTTTTCACCCAGCGCCCGCAGGGCAGCGTTCTGCATAGCGGGAGAGAGGCTGTGCTTTATTGGGTCGCCAAAGATGCCGAAGATATTCATAATCATCCCTAAATAATTTGCAGGATATACCAGAGGGCGCCCCCCACAAGAGCGCCGAAGGCCGTCGCCACCAGATTCACACCATTGTTGCTCAAAATGCCCCTGCTTTGCAGCGTCGCCCCGAGAAGGCTATCGAAGTTCGTGCCCAAAAATCCGCCAATGGCAGCGACGACAATACCAGAAACGCCCACCATTCCCATGCCCGTGGCCAGAAGGCCGATGATGATGGCTCCGGCAAGTGATGCGGCCTCGCCCAAGGGCGTTACGCCTCCGTCCACGCCCGGCTCCGTCTCTTTAAGCGTGGTTATCATGCGTGGTTTTGAGCGGCTGGTCTCTCCAATCTCGCTGGCCAGAGTATCTCCGTTGGCTGTAGCCACCGAGGCAATGAAGGCAAAGATGAAGACATCATTGTGGTAAACTCCATAGCATATGGCCAAGGCAAGAGGCACCAGGCTGTTGCTGTAGACGTTCTTGTAGCCGCGCACGCCTCCATGGGACTGAGCTATGCCCAATTTATTCTTATGCGAATATCCATAGCGAGTAAAAGCTCCCCCCAGCAAATAGAAAGCGAGCAACAGGATAAACCAGGAGAGCCCGGCAAAGAGGATCACCAGCAGGCAGACTATGGTCTCGCTGAGCACGGCATCTGAGTCCGCAGCTTTTGCAAAGTAAGCACCGATGCCAAGGACCAGGGCGAAGATGCAGATAAGCAGAATGCGCTGCAGTTCAGGCAGCGGATAGTCAAAGGAAAAAAGCCACATCACCATGGCGGTGCCAAAAGGCACTGTGAAGTCGCGCTCCTTGGAGACATGGTGCAAAAAGGCCCCGGACAGACCTCCTAAGATGACCAGGAACAGTATCCTCTCTGAGGAGAGGCTGCCACCCGAGATCAGGCTCGCGACGGGATAGCCGAGGCCCACGTTGATGAGCAGATACATGATGCTGCCCGCCAGAGAATCGAACTTGCGAAAGGCGAGAGGGGCAAAGGTAGAGGCCACAAAGGAGATGGCGATGACATAAAGCGGCAGGTTGGTATCCGTGAGGGAAAGCGCCGGCCTCATGATGAGCAGCAAAACAAGAGATGCACAGAGCAGGCGAGAGCCGCGGTCCAGGAAGAATACGACTGCTAGGGGAAGGATGGTGAAGGCTCCGGCATAAGGCAGCAGCAGGACCATCAGTCCGATGGCCATCCGGGCGATATCTTCCCGCTCCATGAGACTACAGGACCATTTTCATCGCAAAAATACTTTGCCTATGGAAGATGCGTTTAGACCCGACTATGATTTACCGCCTCTACGAGTATCTCCTGCAATCCCGGATCGCAAAAAGCAATCTGCCCGGATGTGTGGCCGTTGTTCTCAGCTGTGGCGATCTATTCGATGATGGTCTGGTGCGCCTTGGCCAGCTGCTGGAATGGAGCCTGTCCATTGGTCTTACCTCCCTTGTGCTCTATGTAAACGATGATGCGCCTATGCTCCGGCGCAAGATTGCATCAGTTCTCGCCCCGGTTCCCGCCCAAATCAGCTTGCACACAGCAGAGGGTGTAGAGCAAACTGGCACAGGCGGCCCGCTCAAGGTAGCAATATCTCTGGGCTATGGAGGCAAGCGCGAGGTGGCGGAGGCATTCCGAGGTCTTCTCCGGGACGTGGAAACGGGGCATCTGCATCCCGAGCAGATCGACGAAAAAACCATCGAATCGCATCTGCGATTTTCCCAGAAGCCTGATCTGGTGATAAGGGCGGGCGGAAAGAGACTGAGCGACTTCATGATCTGGCAGGCGGCCTATTCAGAGCTTTATTTTACCGATGTCAACTGGCAGGAACTGAGAAAGATCGATTTTCTGCGTGCCATCCGGGACTGCCAGCGAAGGGAGAGACGCTTCGGCCGCTAGATCTTTAAATTTTCTTAATCTTGATGCTTTTCCGGTTTGGCAATGTCCTTGGCGGCAAGGATGCAAAGAAACCGGGACGGAATCGTCTCCGAGATGACGATATCGTCGTTCACAGTCATCATCTTCACCCCGGACTCCTGCGCTGCGGCGGCATCCGCCTGGATCACTCTGGGGTTGCCGGTGCGGAAAGTCGCCACGTGCCATGCCTTCTCCGGAGTGGTGGATAGATGGACGTACCTTTGCGATGCAGACTTGATGCCGATCTCCAGGATCCTGTCCGCCTCCTCCTCACTTGCCCCGTAGTAGAGTTTGGGCAGCTTATTTTCCGGGTGATCAAGCTCTACATCTACGGAATGGCCATATCTGGCTCTGACTTTGTCATCAGCGATCTCATATCTCTGCTTGGAATCGGACTGTACGAGTGCAATCACCAATTCTTTGCCGGCCCAGCGATGCCTGCTTGTCACCACCTGGCCGAGCTTGGTGAGATCAACCCAACCTCGGGAGTCCATAACCAGGCCCAGATCACCGGGAAAATGCCGCAGACCGCCCGCTACCAGCCGACCCAGCTGCTCCGTCTTGGTCTCATCCAAGAGAAGCTGACCGGCAGAGCCGCACTCACAATGCTCTCCCCTGAAAAAACCGTGTTGAGGGCAACGCTTGATCATCAGTAGAACTCCTTTTACATAGGTTGGGCTCTACGCATAGATATATCTGACCGCTGAGCAAAGTCTCAAATATGTTCGTGCTAAATAAACCCTCATGCTCGGTTCTAAGGATGTCGAGAAAGAGATATGCAAGATGCTCGATATGGGCGATGAGAAGCTGTTAGCGGAGCTGGAAAGGTCTTTTTGTATCTCGGATGAGCGCCACCAGAGGATCAGCAATACCCTGGAGGAGATGATGCTGGAAGTAGACAGGCTCATCTCTCGCATTGACGAGATAGAGGACGAGTCGCTCGAAGACGAGGATGAGGAATCGAGCCCATGGTGAAATTAGTGGATAGCCTACCTGATATTCAAGCTTGCGAGCCTGATTATCCCTTCAATTTAACCAGAGTGGGAGTGACCGGCGTTAAAAAGCTGGTGAAAGTTGAGCGTGGGAATGATGAGAGACCCGTAGTTCTCATCTCCAATTTCGAGGTCTTTGTCGATCTTCCATCTGACCGCAAAGGGGCCAATCTCTCCCGCAACTTTGAGGTGATAGACGAGGTTTTAGAAGAGGCCATAAACCGCCCGGTCTATGAGATAGAGGAGCTTTGCGGAGAGATTGCCAAGAGACTTCTCTCCCGGCATGAGTACGCTTCCCGAGCGGAAGTAAAGATGAAAAGCGAGTACATTGTGCGCAGACAGACGCCTGTGACAAAAGTCAACTGCCAGGAGGTAGTGGACATCTTTGCCGAGGCAGTGGCCAGGGCCGGGCCCACCGGATACGTGAGAAAGACGGTAGGGGCCGAGGTTTTAGGCATGACTGCATGCCCCTGCGCCCAGGAGATCATGAAAGAGCAGGTTCGCCAGGAACTGGCCAACGCAGGGCTCTCTCTGCAGGTGGCAGCCGAACTGGCGGAGCGGCTGCCCATTGCCACGCACAACCAGCGCGGCCGGGGTAGCATCTCCGTTGAGGTCCATGACCGGCGCTGCGTTTCCATCGATAGGATCATTAAGATCATTGAAGAGTCCATGAGCTCCAGAGTCTTTGGGCTATTGAAGCGTCCGGACGAGGCGGTGGTGGTAAGGAGAGCGCACAGTAACCCAAAGTTCGTGGAGGATTGCGTTCGAACCATGGCCCAGAAACTGGTGGAGGCATTTTCCGATCTTCCTGATGATGCCGCAGTGACCTTAAAGCAGATCAACGAGGAGAGCATTCACCAGCATAATGCCTTTGCGGAGAGAACTGCCAAAATGGGCGAGTTGCGAGCGGAATTAGCCTGCGTTAAAGGGATTAATGAATAAGGGACTGATAATGACAGAGATTGAAAAAATTGCCGGTCCTCTCAGAGAGCTGCTCCGCGAGAGGGAGATCATTGCCAGGTGTGAGCTTCTCCTTCGCACCTACGACACGGTTCGGTCTGCAAAATTAAGCGACCAGGAGCGATTAGAGCTGGCTAAAATGGTGGGAGAGAGAATTGCTCCAGGAATTTTTGCCAGCATCATGAGCAATGAGCCTATATTCTTCAACCTGCCCAAGATTGATACCTACACCCAAATTGATGGCCGCATCTTCCATTTTTCGCACGCCAAGAAATACAGCAAACAGGACTTCGCTAATGCCAACAGCAAGCTGGTGCGATCTCTCCCCGATCTGAAGATCATCCTGAAGCAGTGCCTGGAGGATCGACTGAAGGATTTCATGAATAACGCCGGGTACACCCTCTCGGCACAAAGCCAGCAAGAGATGACATTCACAGCAGAAAAACGGAACGCAAAGGCGTTTGCAGTCACCAGCGTAAAGTCCCTGGATATCAACAATTACAATCCCGTGCCCGGGTCCGACTATATTATCCTGGTGCCAAGTAGCGAGACTTTAGAGCCATTTGTGCAGTTCTTCCAGGAAAATGGGCAGGCAGCAGAGGATAAAGGTCTTCAGATCTGGATAATGAATCTGGAGAAGGGCATCATAGATCCCTTTATAGGTTATACTACCGATCTGGATATCTACAATCAGTTTGACAATCCCCGTCTGGCAGAGATGGTGAGAAACAACTGGGGTCGGGATAGTAGCCAATAGCTTGCCCGGACAATAACATTTTTTAGTTAATATTTCTCCTATTTCTGTTGGCGAATTGGAGGTATAACTATTATTATTATAAACTAATTGGCTTCCTGATCTCGGAACCATAAGCCAAGTATTAAATAGATAGAGCGCGCTAAACAGAATGGAGAAAGCAAACCCATGGGGTGGGGTGTATGAAGTTTTATCTTACGTTATCTGTCATGTTTTTGGTTATGATTAACGTCGCCTTAGGTGCAGTAGGCGATGTGGGTATATCAGATACATCTGCTGCTCTTCAGCCGGAGCAAAGCTCTTCGGCAGGCATGGATACAAATTATTACATGCCTTACGAGAGTGGACAATCAAGTCAGGCATCGATAAACCAGCCATCATTATCGTCTTATGGCAATAATCCTTTGCAGGGCCAGGATTATTCCCTGGGCCGAGAATCCGCTTACCCGGCCCCCCAGATCAGCGGGCCGATGCAAGAGCAATTGACGGCAGAGGAGCTGGGACTCTCGCAGCCGCAAATGGAGAGCTTTGCTCCCGATGCGAGTTTGGGTTTCGTGTCTGCCTCATTGCCGGGCAATACAGCCCAGGTAGTATCCGCGCCCATGCAGTCTACAGTTCAGCCTTCAGTGCTGCCCTCCGCGCAGTCTTCAGTTCAGGCCGCATTGCCCGGTTCCAGCGTCTGGTATTATCCTCGTTCCGTGGTTTCCGCCAACAGATTTTTTGTCCAGACTGCCTCTGGCTTTAAAACGGTAGGAGGATGCAGCTTCAACGGCTATCTGCCCCTTTGGGCGGACATCAAATCAAGCGGCAATTTCTTTGTCTATGAATGGTATCCCGGACGGTCCACTCCCGCGGTGCGATGGTGGGGCTGGACGGGGACAGGCTGGAAAAAAGGCTGGTTTTGCGGAGACGTCCCTGGATGGCATATCCTCTGCTACAACAGCGGCATATGGTCCAACTATATCTACATTTATGTGTATCCCAGAGGTGCTGCCCTATCTGCCCCATCAGGCTACTCAAATGCTGCCGCAAGCATGACGACAGCATCTCTGCCCTTGGATGCGCCCATTCCACCAAATCCAGGTGCCGAGAGGATTGTTCTGCCTGATTATAACCTGTACAGGCCGGTCACAGACCAGTCCTCGCAGAGCGGATACAATTATCCCTTTTCATCAAGCGGTACGGGACTGCTCGAAAATCCTGCGATAGCAAATCCAGCTTTGATGAGCTATCCGAATCAAGCCTCTTATCCCGGTGCAGCAACTCTCCACGGCCAGGCAAGCTCTTCTCGTGAGACCTGCACCACATGTACAAGCTCCACAGTAATTGCAGGCGGTGTTTCCAGCAGCTATCCCTACGAGAGGGGCTGCCCCACCTGCACGACTTCGCCAAGTCTTACAGCGCCTTCCGGCTACGCTGCGCATAGCTACCAGGCCGTCTATCCCGTGCCATCCACTTGCAGATGCAATGAGTACTATGTCCAGAGCTGCCCGGGAAGGCTGGCAACTGTGGCAGGCGTATTCTGTGGGGAATGGCTGCCTCTCTGGTCCAAAGTAAGCCGGCCGGGTGTATACTGGTCCTTTGAGTGGACGGCTTGCAGCAGCGGACCGAGCTACTATTGCCCCCCCGAGGTCAAGAACTTCGGCTACAAGAGCACCGGATGGTACCAAACCTGGTTTAAGGGAAATAATCCCGGCTGGCACATACTCAGCTACAACTGCAATGACTGGTCCAACTACATTTACATCTATGTCTGGCCGGCAGACTAGTTCTCATCTTTTTTGGGCGATCGGTTTAAATACCGTGAGCTTGAACGATGTTCGGATTGATATTACCTCGGAGGATGTTTATTGGCAAGAAGATCACAAAGAAAGGCTGAGAGCAGAAAGGCCAAGCAATGGTATAAGGTTGTAAGTCCGGAGATGTTCGGCAGAGTTCCCTTTGGCGAGACGATCGCCAACGATCCGGAGAGGATTGTGGGAAGGATCGTCGAGACCACCCTGGGAGACCTCACCAACAATTTCTCTAAGCAGAACACCAAGCTCAAGTTTAAAGTAGATCGTGTGGCAGGAGATTCGGCATACACTAAGTTCCTGGGCCATGAGATGACCACGGATTATGTGCGATCCCTTGTCAAGAGAAGGACATCAAGAATCGATGCCATCGTGGACGTAATCACCACAGACGGCTACCATGTCCGGGTCAAGCCCAGCTGCTTCACAGTGAAGAGGGCGCGGGCCAATCAGGTCAAGAGCATCAGAGAGCTCTCCAAGAGGGTTGTCTTAGAGAGGTCGAAGAGTCTGGACTTAAACCAGTTGATCCAGGAAGCTGTAGGTGGCAAGATCTCATTGGATATCTACAAAGAGGCCAAGACGATCTATCCCCTCAGGCGCGTGGAAGTGCGCAAGACTGAGATCAAGTCCGAGCCGACCATGGCAACAGCAGCGTCGTCTCCAGTACCGGAAGCTCCGGCAGCCCAATCTTAAGTCTAACACGCCAAATTTAATGGCAATTCTCCAGCGCCTTTCTTGCGGCAAAGCTTGAAGGGCGCGGTTAGAGTTTTTTAGTTGCAGCTAGCTGTGCTTTTAAAGAAAGTTTTTTTTATATTTCTAGAAACAAGAGAATGAAATATATTCCAGAAGATTCTCTAAGCCTGCATGAAATGGGTATTCTTAATTGCATTATGTCTTGTCCTCTTCTCTGCTGGGTGCCTGGAGCAGAAAGATAACTCTGCCCAGAGCGACACGAATTCTGGGGAGAAAAGTCCAGAAAAGTTAACCGTGACCATAACTTCGCCCAAATCGGGAGAGATCTTGCAGGGAAACAGAGACTTCAGCTTTGATGCCGCTGTCAGCGAAGGCAAGACACCACTCAGCTATCGCTGGAGTTCAAGCATCGACGGAGAGCTATCGACCAGCCGTAAATTCATGCAAGATCCCTCCCGGCTGAGCAAAGGCGGCCATGTGATCATCTTGCAGGTCACTGATGCGGCCGGCAGCTCCGCTCAGGGAAGCGTCTTGATCGAGGTGATGTAAGGAGACGGATAGAACAAAGTCCAAATGGGTAGCAAAGGTCTACCATGATTTTGTTATGGAGACTGGAAGATCAAGTACCACGCTGAGAGGACTCTTCTATTTCGCGCTGCAAAGAGCCGTCTCTGACTATCCTATCTGTGGAGGATTTGTGGGTGAGATTCGGATCACGAGGCCCTACCACGAGAATGATGGAGAGAAGCTGGCCAAATGGATGAACAAAGCAAAAACACTCGAATTCATTCCCGCTGATGCCATCCTGGAAGAGATGCCTGGTGAGCACATCTTCTTGCCGAAAGCAAGCAATGCCGAGCCCAAGTGCATAGAGGTTTGGCTGAATAAGTCTGCAGCAAGCCCGCTGTTGTACCCGGTCTGCGAGATGCACGGGATAGCACTGGTCTTGGTCGACGGCAGGCCTTCTCAGGAGGCAATCACTGACCTTTGCCAGCGCTGCAATTGTCCTACTACAATACTCTGCCTATCCGATCTGAGCCAAAGAAACGCATTTTTCGCCCGGGATCTGGCAGAAGATATCGAAAAATCCAGGCCCAAGGCAAGCGAAGTTAAGATAAATGTGAAAAGCATCGGTCTATTGCCAGAGCAGATCTTAGAGCTGAAGATTCCCATGATCCGAGCAAATAGCAAGGCCAAAGAGAATAAAGAAGACTTTAAAAAATACCTTAAGTCATTTGCCCTTGATCCCAAGAATATGGGGGAGCTTGATGCCCTGGAGATCTATTATCCTGGCGGAATCGCTGCCTTTCTCGATAAAATCCTTGTAGAATATGGGCTCACTTGAAAAGCCAGGCTCGATTTGGACACAAAAGTATTATAATGCTCTCCAGCGAAGCTAAAATGGCATGACAGACATCCCTGATATTCCCCTGGAGCAAATCCAGCAGCGTGTGGTGGCCATGTGGATGGGCAGCTTCTACGGCAGCAGCGGCTATGTGGCTCGCAAGCTCGGCAAAAAGGGTCTGCGCGAGTTTCAGGGCATCGGCGCCCACCAGGTGGCGGCCACCTTCAAGCAATTGGGCCTGGAGAAGCCTGAAGATGTGGCCCTGGCCATGGCAACTAACGACAAGAACCTCTTCGGAAGTGTGGTAGAGGTTACGGAGAAAGACGGCTTTGTGGAGATCAAACGCAGTCGTTGCGGCTTGATGGAAGGCGCCAAATCCTTTGCTCGCGTGGGGGCTAGCCTGATCGCCAAGGAGCACTGCAAGACCTGTGTAGAAAGCCACTGGCAGAAGGTCTTCTCTGACCTGAAGATGAAGCTCGATATAGAGCATACCGAAGACGGATGCATCATGAGGATCTCCAAGCAATAAACGCCGAAATCCATTCTTTGCAGAGATTGATCTCGCTTGGCTATTTTTTTTCGGCTCTAGTCTTTAATTGTGCCGCTTTTTTCTTCAGGCTCTCTGCCATCCGATTTTTATTGGCTATCTGCTTAGCTCTGGTTTTTTCTGCATTATAGGTTTGGCTGGAGGCAGTCACTTTGCTCTTTTGCGAAGAAGCGCTCTTCTTTGCTATGGCCTTTGAGTTGGATTTCTTCTTTGCATCTTTTGAGCTTTGCACTTTGTTACCATTATCTGAGATGGTCGCACCTTCGGTATTTATTCCGCTATCTGTATTCAAGCCTTGTTCAGATTTCTGGCTGGAAGAAGAGACCTTCCTGAACTCAATTATTGAATCTGGCTCTCTTGCAGAGGTGTCCCTGGCTGGATTAATGATACTGCTGGCGGCAACTGATGGCAAGGATGCAAGAATCGCGGTGGGCTCGACTACGGAGTCATTGGATCTATTGTTGTTAGCGGTCAGGCTCTTTGCAGCATCAATCACTGTTGGAAGATCCACAATGCTGGTAGCATTTGCAAATACCGATTCTATTGCTTGAGAATTGTTCATCGATTGATTTGTTGGCAAAGTGATCTTTGCCGTCTCATTTGTCAGGTTGTTCTTGTCGCTACTTTTTTTTGCCGACTTTGCAGAAGACGACGAGGAGGAAGAAGACGAGGACGAGGATGAACTTTGATGTTTTACGGCAGGAGAGTTACCCATCTTTTTATCGACAGAATTCCCGGAGCTGCTGCTCGAAGATTTACTTGCAGCAACGACTCCTTTTGCAGCCTGACTGGATGGCAGCGATGCATTCATTTGCGATAGGTTGGCAAAGTTTTGTTCCTTGGTTTGACGGCTCAAGTTCTCCAAAGACTGGGAAGAATTCACGCTAATATTTCCGCCCTTCTCCTTGCCGTCCGTCATGGGTGCGATGCCGTTTTCCGGACCCTTGAGATCAAGGCCGACTAGAACGCCCTTATGATCCGCATTCGAGGCAAAAGAGACGAGATCGGATATGAGAAACATGGCCAGGCCGGTCATGCAGATCAAAGCCAGTATCACGAGAATGCTGATCAGCCTGGGATATCTACTCATTAATTTTTCGCGAGCCAGACCGTAGTAGGTAATGCTCGATCCTGCAAAGTCCTTCATACATAATCAGATATTTTTTAAAGTTTATAACTTTTACGATCGAGAAAAAATTATTGAGTGATAAACCCAATCATTCGGGAATGCTTTAGAATTACTCCTATTCATCAAGTGACTACAGGCATCCCTGCCGCCTGCCAGGTAACAATTCCGCCCAAGAGGACAAATGCATCGCGATCACCATAGACCCTCAGCGTCTGAACGGCAAATGCAGCGTTGGTATCAATTGCGCAGTAGACGGCAACCTTCTGGCCGGCGGGAATCATGCCCATCTGAGATATCAGATCTGACAAGGGGATGTTTATCGCTCCCGGAAGGTGGCCTGTAGCGTAAAGCTGTGCAGGCCTTACGTCCACAATGGCCCAGTTCTTATCTGCGCTGGTTTTATTAAGGAATTCTGTAACGCTCATGACATAGAAACCGTTGTTCATTGCCTCCTTAAGGAAGGAATCGGTCTTGACCATGTAGTCGGATGACTGGACTAATCCGGAAGTGACCTGGACAGGAGTGATTGATCCTATCGATGTGGTTTTCTTACTGGAATCGTTGAGCGATGAAGTTGCCCAGGGCTGGCCCTTATAGCTGCCGGTATCTGTTTTCTTCTCTCCCAGGATCTGTGTATTCATTTGATCCACTTTATTTTGATCAATGAGTTCCTGATCTTCCGTCGCACATGCTTGAACCAGAAGGCAAGCCAGTGCCATTAAACCGAGAAGTAAATTGCTTGATCTCATTTACAAACACCTGCTCTATCAAAGTAATCAGCCTCAAGTAGTGGCCTGAGGATGATTGTTATTGAGGGTTTATGGGAGCATCTCATACTAATAATATTGGGCGGCAGTCCTGCATATGTGTTGGAGGCAATTGATCTTAACATTTTTAATTATTTTAGCCCAATAATATAATAATAAGTATTCTTATATAAAAAATGATGCAGCTTCAATTAATTTATTTGTTAAGTAAATTATATATATTGTTATAGACTTAGCTATCTAACTGAAGGTGAGTGGTATGAAAAAAATGATCTGTAAAAGCTGCGGAGTCGTAAATCTGGTCAGCCCGGAAGCTCTTGCCGAGGATGATGATGAACAATGGCTGCAGTGTACTCTTCCCGAAGGCTTCGAATGGATTTTGCCTGCAGGCAAGATAACACCCGTCATCGGTCAACCAATATATGTCTCAGCTCTGGGAACGCATCTGTCCCATGATGCATATCTGGAAATGTACAACATTGATCCCGAGATAGCTTACAATATGATGCGAAGAAGAATCAGCAAGCGAACTGCACCCAAGTTAATGAGCAGCCAGTCTAAAATAAAGGTGTCTTCAAGTTCCAAAGCGAAATCTCAGAGCTGGCTGGATGAAGATGATTGGACTGCTTGAAACGAAATGACTAAAATGATGCCTTTGGCTGCCAAGAAATCTCTATCAACTATTCAAGATCGATCATCCTGCCCAAATGGGTGGGATTCCAATTTTATATGATTTGCCGCGAAGCCAAAAGATCGAGCTACTTCATGAATCCTCAAAAAATTATGTATTTGGTGGATACTATTTGCTCATCTGCGCAAAATCTTCAAGTCTATCACCAATCTACCAGATTTCTCAGAATGTCAATCTTCAATACATAATTGTGAAGGTTTTTCGTCAAAACACTTCGCCTAATTAGACCTAACGAATGGAAATGAGGCAAAAAAACCGTTTTCAGAGATAGGTTAAAATATGCATATGAGGCAGTCACAATGCGCTGAGGAATGAGCATGAAGGAGACGCTTGATGAAATCGGCTCACGTCTTCGTGAGCTAAGGGAGTTGAATCTGGTATCGTCCGAAGAGATGGCAGGGCACCTTAATGTGCCTGTGGGGACATACAACTGCTATGAAGAAGGAAAGCTGGACATTCCCGCCAGCATTCTCATCGGCATTGCGCGAAAACTCAACGTAGATACAGGTCTGCTGCTCACAGGCGAAGAGTCCAAGATGAGCATCTTCACCATCACTCGAAAGGGCGAGGCGGTGGAAGTGGAGCGCAGAAAGCAATACCACTACCAGAGCCTGGCCAGAAAGTTCGCTCATAAGAAAGCGGAGCCGTTTATAGTCACCATCGATCCCAGGAAAGGCAGCCCATCATTCTACAGCCATCCGGGCCAGGAGTTTGAATATGTGCTCGAGGGGTCATTAAAGATCACTATTCATGACAACGATGTGGTGCTAAACGAGGGAGACTCCATATTCTTCGATTCGTCTTATGATCACTTCATGGAAGCCTTAAACGACAAGCCAGTGAAGCTGCTGGCTGTGGTCATGTAGGAGAAGAGAGAGGAAAGGAAAAATGTCGTCATTATTGTCCAGGTTCGTCTCTCGGGTCGATTACAAATCATACGAGGATTTTAAAGAGAATCTGAAGATCCTGGTTCCCGAGAACTTCAATTTTGCTTACGATGTAGTTGATGCCTATGCAGCAGAAAATCCTGACAAGCGCGCCCTGGTCTGGTGCAATGATCAAGGAGAGGAAAAGATCATCACCTTCAAAGACCTGAAGATCATGAGTGATCGGGCCGCCAGTCTCTTTTCTAAATACGGACTGCAAAAAGGGGATACGGTCATGCTAACCCTCAAGAGCCGCTGGGAGTTCTGGGTCTGCATGGTGGGCTTAAACAAGATCGGGGCCATCTCCATTCCTTCCACGCATATGCTCAAGGCCAAGGACTTCGTCTATCGCATTAAGAAGGCCGATCTGAAGATGATCATTTGCATAGCAGAGAACGGGGTGCCAGCAGAGTTTGATGCCGCCCACAAGGATCTGGGCAATATTTCCCTGGTCAAAGCACTCGTAGGTGGTACTGACCAGAAGCGCGAGGGCTGGATCAATTTCAATAAGGAACTGGAGGAGGCCCCGGCAAATTTCGCCCGCCCGACAGGAAAGCAAGCGACGAGAAATGAGGACATCCTCCTGGGATACTTCACCTCAGGAACGACAGGATACCCCAAATTGGTCAAACACGATCAGACCTATCCCCTGGGCCATATCCTCACTGCCAAGTACTGGCAGAATGTAGAGGACGATGGGCTTCATTACACCGTGGCGGATACGGGATGGGCCAAGTGCGCCTGGGGCAAGATCTATGGCCAGTGGATAGCAGGCTCAGCGGTCTTTGTCTACGATTACGACCGATTTGACGCAGGAAAGATGATGGACGAGATGGGCAAGTATGGAGTGACCACCTTCTGCGCTCCGCCGACCATCTTCAGGTTCATGATCAAGAGCGACATGTCCAGATACGACTTTTCCCGGCTTAAATATGCGGTCACCGCAGGAGAGCCGCTCAATGCATCTGTGTATGAGAGCTTCCTGGAGACCACGGGCCTGCGGCTCATGGAAGGATTTGGCCAGACGGAGACTGTGGTCTGCATTGCCAACTATCCCTGGATGAATCCCAAGCCCGGCTCCATGGGAAAGCCTGCACCGGGATTTGATATCGTGCTGGTGGGCAAGAACGACAAATTATGCGAGGTGGGCGAAGAGGGCGAGATTGTGATCAAGACGGACAAGGGAAAGCCCGTCGGCCTTTTCACCGATTACCATTCCGATCCGGACAAGACCAAGAGCACCTGGCATGATGATTACTACCATACCGGAGACACCGCCTGGCAAGACGAGGACGGATTCTTCTGGTTCATAGGCCGCACAGATGACATGATCAAGAGCTCCGGCTACCGTGTAGGGCCCTTCGAGGTGGAAAGCGCCCTCATGTCTCATCCTGCTGTAATGGAGGTGGCCATTACCGGAGTGCCTGACACCATTCGGGGGCAGGTGGTAAAGGCAACCGTAGTCCTGACCAAAGGATATGCCGCTTCCGAGGAGCTGAAAAAGGAGCTGCAAGACCACGTGAAGAAGGTCACTGCACCCTACAAGTACCCGAGAATCATCGAGTTCGTAGAGGAGCTGCCCAAGACCATAAGCGGAAAGATCCGGCGGGTGGAGATACGGGATAAAGACAAGCCCTATCCACTCATAAATACCCTGGAATGCAAAGCTTGCGAGCGGTGTATTGAGGCATGTCCTGTAAATGTACTGAAGATGGGTGATGATCTCAATTCCCGAGGCTATCACTATGTGCTCTATTCAGGCGACGGCTGCATTGGCTGCGCAGCATGCTATTACACATGTCCTGAGCCGCTGGCCATTGAGGTCCACGTGCCCCAGAAAGAGAAAGCAGAGGAGAAGGAGAACTGAAGAATGGCGTCTCAATTAGTAGCTGGAAACAGCGCCGTGATCGTGGGGGCTCTTTATGCAGGCTGTGACTGCTTCTTTGGCTACCCTATCACTCCCGCCAGCGAGATATTGCACGAAGCCTCTCGCTATTTCCCGATGGTTGACCGCAAGTTCGTGCAGGCGGAATCGGAAGAGGCAGCAATCAACATGGTCTACGGGGCAGCGGCTGCCGGACACCGCGTGCTAGCGGCCTCTTCCGGTCCTGGCATGAGTCTCAAGCAGGAGGGAATTAGCTACATTGCCGGAGCAGAGCTTCCCTGCGTAATTGTCGATATCTGCCGGGCAGGGCCGGGTCTGGGCAATATCGGGCCGGAGCAGTCGGACTACAATCAGACATGCAAAGGCGGAGGGCATGGCTGCTATCACAACATCGTTCTGGCACCGGCAAGCGTGCAGGAGATGTGCGACTTTACCAGGAAGGGATTCGAGCTGGCTTTTGAGTACAGAAATCCCGTCGTGATTTTGGCAGATGGGGTGCTGGGGCATATGGTTGAGCCTCTGCAATTTCCAGAAGAGGCCATAAAGCCCAGCATTGACACCACCTGGGCTGTGAATGGTCGGGCCGAGACCAGAGGAAATCTGGTAACCTCTATTTTGCTCAACTTCGATGAGATGGAGAGGCACAACTACAAGCTGCAAGAGAAGTATGAGCGCATAACCGAGAACGAGGTAGCCTGGGATGGATACCGCCTGGAGGACGCCAGTATTGTGCTGGTCTCCTATGGCATCAGCAGCAGGATAGCGAGGTCTGCCGTGGATGCCGCCCGAAAGGAGGGCATCAAGGCCGGCCTCTTCCGGCCCATCACGCTCTTCCCGTTCCCGGAAAAGCCCGTTCGCGCTCTGGCCGAGCGCGGCTGCAAGTTCATCTCCGTGGAGATGAGCAACGGACAGATGCGTGAAGACATTCGCCTTGCCAGTGGCTGCAGGCCGGTAGAGCTGGTCTGCCGCTACGGAGGAAATTTGATCCGGCTGGATTCAATCTTAGAGAAGATCAGGGAGGTGGCCTAAAATGGCTGCAAAAGAAAAGGTGATAGGTGGACATCCCGGGATATATGCCCAGTTTCCCAGAAAAGGCGGAGGTGCTCCCACTGCCACCCATTACTGTCCCGGCTGCGGACACGGCATTTTGCATAAGCTCATCGGCGAGGCCATGGCGGACCTCGGCATCCAGGACAGGTGCGTCGTGATCAGCCCCGTGGGCTGCGCCGTCTTCACCTACTACTATCTTGATTGCGGCCATGTACAGGCCGCTCATGGCCGGGCCCCGGCGATAGGCACAGGCATATCCAGAGCCGAGGACAGTGCGGTCGTCATCTCTTACCAGGGAGACGGCGATCTGGGGTCCATTGGCCTGAACGAGACCATCCAGGCGGCCAACCGGGGCGAGAAGCTGGCGGTATTCTTCGTCAACAATAGCGTCTACGGCATGACGGGTGGCCAGATGGCGCCCACTACATTGATTGGAGAGGTCACGGCCACCACGCCCAACGGGCGCGATCCACGCGAGCAGGGCTATCCCATTCACATCTGCGAACTGCTGGATACGCTAAAGGCGCCGGTATTCATCGAGCGGGCATCGCTCTCGGACATCGAGCATATCAGAAAAGCGCGCCGGGCGGTCAAGAAGGCTCTGGAGATTCAGAGGGACAAAAAAGGCTATGCCTTCGTGGAGCTGCTTTCCCCATGTCCTACTATCCTGAGGATGGATGTGCAGGGCATTACCAGGTTCATCAATGAGCAGATGGAAAAGGAGTTTCCCTTAAAGAGATTCCGGGACAGATCCACGGAAGCGGAGGCTGTCACCAGGGCAGAGAGCGACTTCTCTCTGGAATCACTGGACAAGATCTTCGGCTGTGAGAGCGGGATTTGCGTGCAGTTCACAGAGGATCCTGAGTTTGAGGCCAAGGGCGTGAAGATAGCCGGCTTTGGTGGACAGGGAGTTCTGAGCATGGGCCTGGCCCTGGCCCAGGCGGGCTTCGGCTGCGGGCGCTATGTGTCTTACTATCCGGACTACGGGCCGGAGCAGAGGGGCGGAACCTCGAACTGCTCCGTGATCATTTCCGGCCAGCCCATCGGCTCGCCGGTGGTGGATCATCCCGATGTCCTGGTGGCCTTCAACCGGCCGTCTCTGGAGAAATTCGCGCCCTCCGTCAAGAAGGGTGGCTTGATTCTCTACGATTCTTTGGCCGGACAGTTCCAGGCACCGGAGGGAGTCAAAGCCATATCCGTCCCGGCCACGGAGATCGCCACGGAGAAGGGCACTCATCAAGCGGCCAATACGGCCATGTTCGGGGCCTTGATGCAGGCAGGAAAGCTGGGCCTGCCCCGTGAGGCTTATGGGAACGCCTTCCGTGTAACCTTTGCCAAGAAGCCCAAGCTCATTACCAAGAACCTGGAGATTCTGGAGGCAGGGGCGCAGGCGGCAATGGTGCTGGAAATGTCAGCCAGGAAGTAGGCCCAATATTTTTTTGGCTCTTAGCTGATTATTATAACCATGCAACTAACGATCCCACCACAGAGGCACAGAGCGCACAGAGGACTCACAGAGACTTTTTAGCGGAATGATTCGATGCAGTCCGCACTCCAGCACTGCCCGGTCCCGGCTGCGCTCGCAGCTCGACCGCGTGCGGGCCGGGCCTTTCCGGCGGCCCCTCTCCGTCGCCTTCCGCCCGGTCGGCTTCCCATTTCTATGATCTGATATTCACCAAACCATCGACTACAGTTAAGCATACAGAAACATCTATATCAAGAAAATTGCAATACTCCAATCGGAGGAAATTCAATGCAGGCGAATCCGTTCCAATATGATGACTCTTGCAAGTATTGTGGTGTTTGGCCAATCTCAGAGGGGCCACATCACAAAGAAGATTGTCGTAGATATCAATCGCAGATGGCTTATGAATCTGAACTGAGTCGTAAATACCCCTGTAAGTTCTGCGGAGCGCTTCCGTTTATTGCAGGTGCTCATCACAAAAGGGATTGTTTGCGTTGGATTTCAGAGCCGAAATAAACCAATGTTCTGACTTCGCGGCTTCGCGCCTTCGCGTGAAACTGGATCCTATTGAATCATGGCTTATGCTACCAGAGTCAGGGGGCGGCAAAGCCCGAGCTGACCAGTGGTGGCTGGCAAAGCAGCCTTCCGATTTGCCCCGGAATTTTCTCACCACAGCAAGAATCCAGCATACCTCGCCGCATAAACCACACCCACCACTATCACCAGCAGCCCGAAGAATTTAGTCGTCCAGGCTCCAATGGAGACATATTTCTCTCCGATCCTTCCCCCCACCGCTCGAGAGAAGGTAGCAATGGGAATGATGGGCACACCATGCCCGATTCCGAAGATGAAGAGCATCACGCCTCCTGCCAGAGGGGTGATATTTTGCGAGGCCAGCCAGATCAATACTGGCAAAACCATGGAGAGGGCACAGGGTGCCCAGCCCAGGGCAAAGAAGATGCCCAGTGTGAAAGCGCCAATGAAGGAGGAGTGCTTGAATAGAGCAATGGAGGCCTCAACCGACCTTTGCAGCAGGCTCTTCTTAGTTTCACAGTACTCTCCTTCTCCTCGATTGGGCCTAATTCGAGATGTAACGGGCTCCAATATCTCATCCAGGGGCTTGAGGTTGCTTATGCCCAGAAGGATCATGATTATGCCAGCCATCAGGTCGAAGATCCTGGAGTCTCTTATGAAAAGGCCCACCTGAGAGATGAACAGCCCCAGCACAAAGAAGACTACGCCCATGCCCAGGGTGAAAGCAATGCCTATCATGAAGCCCTCTCGTGATGTGGAGACGCTCTTTCTCAGATATTCATCCTTCTTTCTGATGGTCATAACGTAGGAGAATACGGCGATCATAAGAGCTATGGAGCAGGGGGCAAGCGATGTCAGTATGCCCAGCAGGAACATGCCGAAGGCGGACACATCCTGCCGGAAGACCTCACCTTCCAGGCCCTTCCACTCTGAGCCGCCCACATCTTGCAGCTTCTGGTAAAGCTTCTCGGCACTCTGCACGCCGTCTAACACGCCCTCGCCCACCCGGTAGACGTGATAGACTCCGGCGATATTGCCCTCTTTGTCGATCAGCAGGAGGGTGGGATTGGAGGACCCGCCTCTTACATTCCAGTAGTCGAGATATTTGCTGGCGATTGTGTATGGCTCAATATCCTCCGCCCAGGGCCAGGTGACATTAACCTTCCACCACTTCTCCGCCAGTGACTTGCCGTCCCGAGAGTAGGGATTCTTCCTCATGTTCAATGTGGCTATCTGGACGCCGGGGTCCATGGCCTTGAGCTTTGCCAGCTCCTCTACCTGTCCTTTCAGGGACTCTTCGCATTCAACGCAAAGCGGGATCTCGATGTTGGTGATATGCAGGATAAGAGGCGAGCCCTGAAAGTCGGAAAGAGAGAAGTTTTTACCGTCCACTCCCACTGCAGTGAAATCCGGGGCCGGGATGGTCTCGCTGGCAAAGACAGGGCTGGAAAAGATGGAAAGGCAAGCCAGGGCGAAAAGGAGGATAAAAGCTGGCGATTGCAGCTTAATTTTGCAGGTATTGGCAATTATTGATATCACTCTCAGATCCATGCGGCAGCATTTTGCTTGTAGTAGTAGATGGAATCCTTCACGTAAGCATCGATCTTTTCCTGGCTCATGGCATCAATCTCACTATGCCAGGCTACATCCACGGTTCCATCCGAACCCTTGGCGAGGGTGATGAAGATTGTCGTTGGAACATACTGTGCTCCGCCGGCCGGATTATAGACATCCAGGATGCCAATTGCCTTTTCATAGCCGCTTCCTTCTGCCAGCATATCGTTGTATTCGAGATCCTCGCTAAAGCTCTCAGCAGCCGCTTTAATTCTCGGCGTCTGGGTCAGGCAGGGTTTGCAGTTGCTGCTATGAATCAGGATGAGCACAGGCTTCTCCTTGAGAGCATCTAAAACCCAGTCAAGATGTTCGACCGCCATGCCTGAGTTTTCATGCTGATCGGGATATGCCGTCCACCAGTCATCATCTCCCGAGCCAACGGCATGCTCCGGACTGTAGCTATTCCAATCCTCGCAATGGGCGGTGTCTGTCATGACAAATGCTGCCATCGAGAAAGCCGCCATTGCCGCCAATACCAATAATGCGAAATTCTTGAACTCACTCTGCATGATTTAACCCCCGAAATATCTTCTGCTCTTTCATCGGCTAAATATTTAGAGCTTGTCATTATCTAGCCTGAGAACTCATTAAGGACCTTGTGGATTCAGTTTGGCCAAAGATCGATAAAAGACCTGGAAAATCGCGCCTGCTTCCGGCCTCTTGCATCCACAGCATAGAAACATTAACATGAACGAGGATGTAACGATCATATTTATTGTTTTTGGGCGAGAATATTCGAAAAAAAGAAGGAATGATGGAATACGAGGCCTTAAGACTTCGGCCTCGTCGTAGTCCGCTACCTTCACAGTCCCTTTATCAGTCCCTGTTCAATCAGCTCTCTAATCCTCTTGTCAACAGCCCTGGCGATATCATCCTTATCCGGTTCGTGGATCTTGCTTTTGAAATCATCTTCCGTCTTGGCTTCCTTATAGAATATCCTCAAAGGATTGTGGAAGAATGGTTTCTCACCGTCCCTCAACCTTCTTCTAGCCTCCTTCAGCTCAAAGGCAAAGCCGCTCGTCTTGCCAAAACAGTCTTTGCCCATGCCCTCCGGCCCAAAGAAGAACATCTTAAGAGCTTCCTTGGAGGCCTCTGTCAGCCTGACCTGCTCTGCCGGCTTGCCATCTTTTTTGCCCTTTTCTTCTTGCTTTCCTTCATAAAACAGATCTTCCGGATGCTGGCTTATGTACTGCAAAGCCATAGTTATCAGCTTACAAAATCTATTTTCCAGCGTACCCTCCTTCAGGTAGGCCTTGGGATCGCCGCCATAGGGATTTCTCAGCAGAATCAAGATCTCATTATTTCCCTCACCCATCTTCCTCATCGGCCATATTCTTTCCGGCGGGATGCTCGTCTCCCTGGTGAGAGTCTCTCTTATCTTATCCGAATCAATGAAACCCCTACAGAAGACAAAGGCAAAATCCGCCTGTTCCGGCGAGCAGCCAAAGAGCTTTCCCTCTTCGCTCAGCGCTTTCTTGATAAGCGCCTCCTCGGGATTGGTGCTCCTCGGCAGCGAGGCAAAGAGGGGCACAAATATTGGTGGCCTGGAAAGGCCGCCGGATGAGTGCTGTGCTATAGCCTGGCTGGGCGGGATCTCATCGGGATAGTCTCGCGCCGCCACCATGGGCTGCATCATCTTATGAATGAACCTGTTAGCAGAAGGGTAGTCATTCCCAAATCTATCCAGCAGGATCTGATTGTCGATTATTATAACTCCATTGGCTCCACTGCCTTTTGTAAGAAGATCGTAAATGGCGCTTATTGCCGCCAGGTTCCTTCTGCCCTCCTTTGAGAACTGAGCCTTATCCGCATAATCTCCTAATTCAGTCAATATGCCCAGAGCAAAAACAGGGTAATCCGCCTTGCCTTCATTTCTGATATGATTGATGATCGGATTGATGAATCCGGTTCCAGTTCCCCCGCCAAAGGATACCACAAAGAGGATACCGTCGCACTCTCCATCTCCCAGAGTTGTGAAGTTTCTTATGACATTCCAGGCGCTATCGAAGATTGGATTGGGAGCCTGGCTGAATGATGCGCTGCTATTGGCCCCATTTCCTCCCACCGATTCGATCATCTCTTTATTCATGGTCTTGGCTACTATTACCTGGATCTCTTTATCCGTATCAAAAATTTCAAATATGGCCTTGAGATATTGGGCGTCTCTTACAAAGCCCTGCTTCTTTACGTCGTAACCGTATTTTTCCCGGACTATTCTATGAACCTCGCAGCCATCGGCTACAACATCATGTGGAATGTAAAAGCAGGGGTAGCACCCCTCATTCAGATCTCCGAAGAAATGCTGAATATTCTTGGCATCGTTCTTATCGGCTTCAAGCCAAATGCCCTGTATCATGCCGGGAGAGATATATTGCGCATCAGTTATGCGGGAGAGAAGATCGGAATCCAAGTCCTCGTTTCCTAGAAACTCCTGGGTGATTTTGCCCCCAGCTCCACCAATTCCAACAATGCACAGTCTCATCTTCTCGCCTCCCAGGCTTCCTTATAAATCGGCATGACAAGTACGCCAGCCGATACAACCAAGAGCACCAGGCTCAAAAGCTCGGCAGGCTGCGAATGAGCCGGAAAAATTGTGCCGATATAGGCTGAAAGCAATACTGAGATGCATAAGGCAATAACTGTTATGCTGATCATCTTTTTCATGTTTTTGGATATGGAATAAAAGCTATACAATTCCATTAACCTTAAATCTCGGTGATCTTGGGGAAGCTTGTCGAGAAAGAGATATATTACCCCTGCAAGACAGGCCACAAGAATGCCAAAAATGGCAAATCCCATGGTACTGGAGGCCAATTCGGCTATATCCATGTAGCTGAAGGGAAGGATGGTTGGAACCAGCAGGTAAAGATAAGCAACGGCTACAAAGAGCATAATCCACGCTGCCAGGGCCAGAGCTGTGAAGTTTGAGCCTTGCGAGACCGTCATCTCCTTATAAAAAATTGCCTTAGAGACTTCCTTTTTATGCTGCAGGACGGCCATAAGCTTATGGACCCTATTCAAGTTATTGACGTGCAAAATTGCTGCAAAAATCAGCAATAATGCCAGGAGCAATGTACCTGCGGGAAATAGGCTATTCATTACAGTTGAGATATCTATGGGCATTCCTAGCCCCTCCTCAGCATTTTGAGAACTTTGCCGGCAATTCTTCCATCTGATTTGCCCTTGCGTTCTTGTTTATTGTTCTTCCTGTCCCCGTTTCTACCTAATGCGCTTTCATGAGCCTCAATTCCTTTTTTGAGCTTTCTTTCCATGAAAAAGCTTCCTAATAATATCAGGATGAGCATTGGTACTAAATTCATGACCATTACAGGATTGTAGATGCTGTAGGGCACTATCTTGCCGTTGATCCGCACTCCCATCTGCTCCATGGCATCCTTGCCGCTCTGATCATATTCCGAGTACTTAACTCTGTAATTGAAAGTCTCGCCCGCGTCGGTAACCTGGAAGGGTTTGGTGTTATTGAAGGTCACCTCGACGGGATCTGGTCCAATTCTGACCGTCTTCGTCTCCACGGTATTCCATTCATTCTTGCCGGTCCTGGTGCTCAGAGTAAATGCTACGTCGTACTTTTCAGGGTTCAGATTCTTTGCTCTCAGATTGAATCCGTACTTCTCCCACCAGTAGTAATTCTCGCTGGCACTGGAAAAGCCCAGCTTATCCACGGAGAGCTTTGGACCTTTCCGGATATTGGGTCCCTTCAATGGATCTGCAGGATCTTTGCTGATAAAATCAATCCCATCATCATAGCTATAGTAGTAGGTAAAGTTCTTGCCTGCATCAGCCTCTTTAAAGAATCCATATTCGTTAGCCTTGAAGCTGACTGCACCAGGCTTCACGTTCAGTGTTTCATTCTTCAGCTCGACACCATTCTCATCAAGGATGTGCAGTGTCACATTGAGCAAATCTCCATCTGCATCGGCAATATTAGCCTTATACTCGATGGGATCGTTATATCTCACGAGGCCCCCCGGGATTACATCGAAATCGCTCATGACCGGCAGGCTGTTGGTTACATTGAAGACCAGCTCGCTGTAATAGGGCGGCTTTAGCCCGGAGTAGCTTGCCGTGCTCCATTTATTGACTCCGTCGCTCACATTAACCCGTACCCTGGCATCCCCCACATTCTTGAGATAGGAAAATGATGGCAGCATGCCCCAGATTCTCAAGCTGGTATTGGTTGTCTCGCTATATTCGTTGGTCTGAATCTTCTCTGGCCAGGAGTTGATGCGCTCGTACTTATCCGAACCAGGCCCCTTTACCTCCAGATAAAGATCGAGCATCCGGCGCATCTCCAGGGGGTTGTTATTGGTGGCAACAGTTATGATCTCCAGAGGCTGGTTGCGACTGACGGTAGTATTGTTCCCTTTGTAGTACATGAGCACAGTAGGCATTTGGTATTCTTCGCTTGTGATTGGATCCTTCCACAATAAGGTCCGGAGTTCCTCGAACTTGGCAGGCTTGCTCTTCTTTCCATCCTGAATGGTTTTAAGCAATCTATCGATATCGATCTGCTTGCTTCCGCCTCCGCCACCACCTGATGAGACTGAAGGCCCGCTGTCGCCTCCACCGCTTGAATCGCCTCCGCCCAAGACCTCTCCTGCTTGAGATACGCCTGCAATGAGCAGCAATGCCAGGATGACAGCCACCGGCCTAAGCATAATCCACCTCAAACTCGTAAGCATAGTGCTTGGGGTACTTCTCCCACTTCAGGGCTTTCCACTCCTGGTTCGAGGATTCATAGGTCCTCTTGTCTCCTTGCAGCCAATTGACATTGTTCTTGGTATAAGCCAGAGCAACATTGACCTTGGGCAAACTTGACCTCACCTCAAGCTGATAGGTGTAATTCTTGCCCTGTGCTATTGCTTGCTCATTTCTCAAATTCACATCAATTTTCGGCCCAATAAACTCACCCAGATCCTCGCCAGAAGCCAGCAGTCTGTACTTTGTCTCTCCCAAGAAGGGCTCCTGGAATGGCAGACCTGCGAAATTGACCTTAAATACAATCTTGGTCTTGGCGGCATCATAAGTCTGACTGCCTGCATAGAGCCATGATTCTGAGGACGGATCGTAGACCTCCAGCCGGACCTCTTTCATGTTGCCTGCCAGAGGTTTCATGAACTGCACATTAATCGTGTACATATATACCCTGGATATCTCACCAAGGAGCGGGGTAGTTATGTAAAGAGGCCCATGACTGGGGCTTATTGTGGCGTTGATGAAGCTCACCGGCTCAATGCTCGGGCCTTCGAAGATTTCCGAGGCTGACAATCCGCTGCTAAATCTGTACTTTGCCATTCCATAATGCGATCCATCAATCACAACCTCCGGCCAGCAGAGGGCTTGGAATGTCCCATTGTGGGGAATAGTACCCTGAGAGATCCATTTCGTTGAGCCGGGCTCCTGCGTGAAAAGCTCCACATCATAATTTTTGAGATTGGATTGCACATCCACACAATAAGTAAATCCCGTAAAGATCGAACCGTTAGCAGGAGTTACTGATGCCTGATCAAATCTGATTTTTTCTTCCTTCACTTTTACTTCCGTTTTCATAACTCTCATGCTCTGCTCTGGGAAAGAGATCTCTCCGCCTGCGATCTCAGGATGCAGGTAGCGCAGCGATAAGGTATGGTTTCCGGCGTTATCGACGCCGAAGGGAATTGACCAGGTGTAAGCGTACCTCTGCTCACTCAGGAAGGCTCCTTTGCCTCCCTCTGTGAAATTCATCTCCGGGCCGTTGATGCTCAAGGCCACAGCGCCCGGTCCAAGGGGACTGTCCACTATTGCCTTTACCACCTGATAAACGGGGACTTCCTCAGTCACATAAAGTATGGGTGTATAGTCCAGTGATACCAGTTCCGGTTTGCCTCCGCTGATAATGGGTCCCGAATATAACTAGGGTT
>Ga0351915_1096_pt1 | contig 30592 bp, 23 predicted proteins | sample TotcelHT113001M6_FD_205802 | JGI IMG/M metagenome (GOLD analysis project Ga0351915, IMG submission 205802) | Enriched cells from coal bed in the Powder River Basin, Montana, United States - Total cells T11 rep1 HSBNCT.T11.300.1.M6 ...
ATATGGCTCAGACCATGGAAGTGTCTATCATTGAACCAGAACGGACAGATCAATTGAAGCGCCAGAGGACAGGATTCTTATCATCCGGTCCCCCAAATGACATGAGGCAGTAATTTCCTATGCCTGAGGACTGAATCCCGGAGAATCCATAGTCGTAGAGGTCCGGAAAGTCGCAGACCATGTGGCCGTTTTCATGGCAGAAATTTGATGAAATAATCCCAATCTTGCTATTTAGGGCCTGCAGCCGGCTTTCTGCGTTTCGTCTGGACCAACGGGCCGGCTGCGCTCTATTGCAATCTGCAGCTCTTCTATTCGAACCGGCTTTGAGACATAATCATTCATGCCTGCCTCAAGACATTCCTCTCGATCGCCTTTCATAGCATGGGCCGTCATGGCAATGATGTAGGGCTGGCAGCCCGGCATCCTGCGAATGCGCCTCGTAGCTTCCAGGCCATCCATATCCGGCATCTGCACATCCATGAGCACCACGTCGTAAGGATGGCTTTGCAGTGCACTTAAAACCTGTAGACCATTGGCTGCGACATCGGCTTTGTAGCCCAGGCGCTCTAGCATGCGTATTGCCACCTTCTGGTTGACAACGTTGTCTTCAGCCAGCAATATGCATAGGTGCTTTTTCGCTTCATGGTCCAAACCTGCTGGAGGCTGGAGCGGTTCTCCTTGCGGCTCTTCCGGAGAAGGCTCGGGAGATGCTTCCGCCTCTATGGTGAAATAGAAGACAGAACCCTTTCCAGGCTCGCTTTCTGCCCAAATTCTCCCGCCCATCAGCTCGGCCAGATTCTTGCTAATAGCCAGGCCAAGGCCAGTGCCCCCGTACTTGCGGGTGGTGGAGGCATCCACCTGGCTGAAAGATTGAAAGAGGCGGCTCATGCGATCTTTGCTGATACCGATACCTGTATCCTTGACCGCAAAATGGATCTCATGTTTTCCGTCTTCGGGCTGGGAGGATACGCTGACAAAAATCTCACCCGCTTCAGTAAATTTGACGGCATTGCCCAGAAGGTTGACCAAAATCTGCTTGAGCCTTGTCAAGTCTCCCAAAAGCATGCGAGGGACGTTCGGCTCTATACTAAAGCCGAGCAGAAGACCCTTCCTCATAGCAGCCTGGGCCACCATATTCAAAGATGCCTCCAGGCATTTCTGCAGATCAAAAGGCTCCTTTTCTAAATCCAGCATTCCGCCCTCAATCTTTGAGAAGTCCAGGATATCGCTTATCACAGCCAGGAGAGAGTCGCCGCTGCTGCGGATGGTCTCGACGTAATCACGCTGCTCAGAATCGATATTTGTATTGAGAAGAAGACCGGTAAGGCCGATGACCGCATTCATGGGCGTGCGGATCTCGTGGCTCATATTGGCTAAAAATTCGGACTTGGCCTTTGTAGCCGACTCGGCACGCTCCTTTGCCAGGAGCAGATCCTGCTCTACCTTTTTTCGCTCTGTAAGGTCAATGGAAACACTTACAAATCCCATGCTTCGTCCTTGCCGATCCTTAAGAGCATTGAATACATAAAAAGCCGGGAAAAGGCTGCCATCCTTTCTTCGGACCATATGTTCGCTTTCTCGATAGCCATAGAGAATAATATCCTCTATCACCCCTTTTATGAGGCCGCTTTTTCCCTCCGGCACAATGGTCTCGACAATGCTCTTGCCGAGCACCTCATCAGCCTTCCATTGATAGAGCACCTCAGCGAAATGATTCCAGTATACGATCTTGCCATCGAGATCGGTGGCGATTACGGCGTTTCTGACCTGGTCGAGCAGAGAAGCCTGGAAGATTACCTGACTCTCGGCCTCTTTGCGCTCCGTTATATCCTGACCCTGGGCGATGGTGGCCACTACCATTTTGCCGTCTTCATCGTAGATAGTAGCCGAGTTCCAGAGCACGGTTCGAACCTCTCCATCTTTTCTCAGAATGGGGATCTCAACTGCATCCCAGCTCACACCGGAGAGCGTCTTTTCGATGTAAGCCATAGATGTGGCTTTACTTATCTCGGGAAAGAGAATGTCGAGATGCCCACCCATGACATCTTCGGCCCGGTGGCCGGTCAGCCTCTCAAAGGCATGATTGAACCTGGTGATCTGAAATGATGGGTCCCAGACGATTATGGGTGCATTGGCATGGCCGATGAGATTCTCCAGATAGTCCCTCGTTTCGCGCAGGTCTTGCACCACTTTTTTCAGCCTCTCCGAGGAGCGCCTGTTCTCCGTCAGATCATTGCCGATGCAGAGGACCTCCACGATTTCGCCATTGTCATTTTTTACGGGCCTATTGGTCCAGAAGATCCACACTCTTTCGCCGTTAGAGCGCATATTCTCATTTGCATTTGATGCATAAGCTTCGGGATTCTTTCCGATGCATTCAATCATCTTTCGCAGATCCCGTCCCTCAGAATCCATAGATGGAACAATGGTTCCCACCACATTGCGACCAATGATCTCCTTTTGCCGGTAGCCGAAGAAATCCTCAGCATATTTATTAATGAAGGTGATATTGCCGAATGTGTCCATTCTCATAATGATGCTGTTAGCGCTCTCTACCAGCTCTCGATATTTCTTTTCGCCTTCTTTTAAAGCCGCTTGCGTCTCCCAGCGGTCCAATGATGCGCCGATGGCCCCGGCGATCGTCATCAGAACTGATACCTCGCCCCAGGTCCATACCCGTTCGTTCTTTCGATCATCAAAGCCGATGAAGCCCCAGAACCTGTCTTTTATAAAGATGGGGACCATTAAAAAGGAGAGAACATTAAGCTGCTCCAAAAGCACTCTTGCCGGCAAAGGCTGATCCCTGGTAAATCCTTTAAGCGGCATGCCGCCAGCAAGGGTTTCATACCAGAAGATAGGGGCGCTGTAAGATAGACTGTGGGAAAGAGAGCAGTCTCTTTCAGCCTTGAAGCCCTCTTTGAACCATTCGTAGCTCAATTTGCAGTGGTGTTCACCGGCTGCTATATCATAACACTCATAAATATAAACCCGGTCCACATCAGCCGAACACCCCAGGATCTCTAGAGCCTGGTTTAAGGCAGGATCCAAATCACTCGTGATCAATAGCTGGTTTGTGGCTAGAGCTGCACCAGCTAATATTCGGTCCCTTTTACGCATGTCATCTTTCTCATTCTCCTCTGACACTAAAAGTCCAGGTGAACTTTTTTCTACCTTAAGGGTGATGTCAGGCGTCTTTTTCAGGGATAATAAAAAACCGCATGGCTGCCCCTCATCTTGCATAGGAGAGACGGAATAATTGAGAAGCCTGCCGTTTAATTCGATATTTCCGCTGGCGGTCTGGCCAAAATCGATTTGGCAAGATTCATGATTGATGGCGTCCACATTGTTCAGGATTTGCCGGCAGCACTTATCCAAAGCAGACCCTTCCTGCCATCCCGTCAGCTCTTTTGCAGCTGAATTCATGTAAAGGACAGCTCCGGCATCGTCACAAAGGCAGATTGCCTCATGCATGACTTCCAGGGCGGATCGGAACATATGTTGCGGGTCCGTATCATCGCCTCACTAAAACGGCTCGCAGAGGAGAGGCTTCTGCATCTTTTATGCTCAGGGGAAGGCAGATGAGAGAATATTTGCCGCTTGGGACATCGGCAAGATCGATGCCTTCCAGGATGAGCACATCATTTTCCAGAAGAGTGCGATGCACGATCAGAGAGTCGTCCCCATATTTATCTACGGAGAGGTAGTCGATTCCCACCAGTCCGACCTCTCCGGCAACACAAAAATGGGCAACATCCAAAGAAAGGTAGACAGACTCTTCCGAGAAGACGGCTTGACGCAGGAGTTGCTTTTTGGAATTGCCGGTCTTGAAGAGCAGGGCCTGACCCCGATCAATCTTGCAGCCCTGCAAGCTGGACGGCAGGACCGGCCCATCTCCTGGGACGGAGATGACCTCGGCCGGGATGATAAATCGCTTCAGGGAATAACTGTCCTGGGCCTTTCCCCCCCTCAGTAGATGGGAAGGAAAATCCAGATGAGTGCCGGCATGAGAGCTGAGGGCCAAGGCAGATAAACAATAGTCATCCCCCTCATCTAACCTTGCCATCCACTCCCGAAAGTACGGCCTGTCGCCAGGGTAGGCGGGCACCATGTTTAGGGGCGCACTTATATCGTACACTTCCCGAAAATCCAGGGAATTGTTAAGGATGATTTCAGATGCAAGAGGCATAAGATAAGACCTTTTTCAGGGGTGATCCTTCTGAGCATACTACTATTTAAATGGGGCTCTTCGCCATTTCCTGTGGCGAACCTCTGTGAGCTTTGTGCCTCTGACTACCACAGAGCGCACTTAGAACTCACAGAGGACTAAAGACATGAGTCCGCAAAGCCTTATAACCTCTAAGCAAGACTTTTGTCCATGAAGAACCTGGGCACCTCTGACCGGCTTATCAGGGTGATAATAGCTGAAGCATGCATTCTCGCGGCATTCTTCTGGGCGGCAGAGAATCTGCAACTTTTGCTTGTTCTGGCTGCTGCGGTAATGATGATCCCGGTGATCAAGGGAAATTGCGGCCTGTATGAAATGCTGGGCTGGAGTAGCTGCGAGATTGTAAAGCGCAAGGACAAGAACATCAAAAAGACTTTTGTGGTGGTAGCCCTGCTTCTGGCCGTGGTGGGAAGCTTTGCCAGCGCCGTTCTGACCAAGAATATATTTATGGACGATCTGGGAAGTGTAGATGAGGCTTACTCTCTAGCTCTTCAGTCCACCGGCCAGGGAGAAACGAGCAATGCGACTTTGCAGTACGAAAAGCTGGAGAGCGCTTTTGCATCCTTCCAGGACAAATATTCCAAATACAGGCCGCTGACGGTTAAATTCGATGGAAATTTTACATCTCAAATGAATAATATTTCGGCGGCAATTGCCGGATCAAAGAAAGACATGCTTCAGGGCAATCTCACCTCTGCTCACGAGGAGCTGCAGAAGGTAGGGCCGATCATTGAGAAGATGCAGGATCGATAGGCATTATTGATGAGAATGTCAAAGATGAGATAGGTCGAATTGTCGACTCGACCTGATCCCCCCAATGAAAGCCTTTTTCTAATCTTCTATTTCCTATCCAGGACCTTGATCAAGTGATATCCGAACTGGGTCTTCACCGGCCCCAGGATCTTGCCCTTCTCTCCCTCGAAGGCGGCCTTCTCAAACTCCAGGGCCATTTTCCCCTTGCCAAACCAGCCCAGGTCGCCGCTGTTTTTGCCGGAAGGGCACAGCGAGTATTTGCGAGCCATCTCGGCAAAGTTTTCCTGCCCCGTGGCCAGCTTTTCTGCAACCTCTTTTGCTTTCTTTTCCGTCTTGCACAGGATGTGAGCGGCGTGTACTTCTTTTACCATGGCAGGGTGTGTGGAAAAGGAGGGATAAAAAGCTATTCGATGATCTCCTGCACCCGGCCCACCTGGCCGTCCTGCAGCCTCACTTTGATGCCGTGCGGATGAGTTGGGGAACTGGTCAGCAGCTCTTTGACGATGCCTCGCGTCCGCTTGCCGGTGCGCTGGTCATTCTTGAGGACGACGTCCACGGTCAGGCCGGGGCGAATGTCCTTACGATTTTGTCCGTTTTTTGCGGGTGACATTTAACCTCTAAATCGTTTCGCAATGGATTCCAATTATAGTTAACCCCCGACTATCGAAAGCCTTTTACAGATCAATGATTCTCTGGATTCAAACGCCCGGCGAAAATGAGGTGACCTATGCGTGACTCCTGAAGAACTCAAGTCCAAACTCGCTGAGATGATGGCCCTCCCTACGGAAACTGAGTGGATCGAGTTCAAGGAAGCCAAGAACGACTATCACTTCGATGAACTGGGTCAGTACTTTTCCGCACTAAGCAATGAGGCCAATTTGATGGGACAGAAAAGAGCTACAAGGCAGGGTGCTCTTATTTCAGATTCCTCCTGCCCCCCGTGGAATCCCGGCAACATGGAATGGGGTAGCCTACGGGCGCATCTCCGAGCGCCTGGGCCCGCTCTCCCTACAGGAGATCGAGCAGATCAGACGGCAGATAGCTTTTGAAGATTGGTCCGCCCAGATATGCGAAGGAGCTGCTATCAACGACCTTGATCCCCAGGCCATCGACTTTGCCCGTCAACAATACAAGGAAAAAAATAAGAATAATCATCATCTGGCCTCAGAAGTGAATCTATCGGAAGGAAATGAGATTTATATGGGTCATGTCTAAACCCACGTCATAAATCTTCGGGTTGGACTTATGAAGATGTCTAATATGATATCATAGATCTCAAAATAACTAGCTACAGATGCATTGGCGTTAGATTAAACACGTCTAAAATGCCTAGATTTAGACGATGTTTAGACCAGAATACAAGAGATGCCTTTTATCACAGCATCTCTTATCCCATCCATCCGCCCTGCAGCCAGATATGATTCAGAAATCGAGGCAGTCCCGCCTTAAAGCCAGGGCATTGCTATCCCAGCCAGACACAGGATCGCGATTATCACCGGCTGATGGACCAGATAGATGGCAAGTGAATTTCTCCCCAGGAATGCCAGGGCTATCACAAAAGGTGACCGAGAAAAATCGGGCACCGGAATCCTGCGCCGGTAGCCAGGATAAAGCTGGCTGCCCAGGCTCATTCCCACCAGAATCACCCCGAACCAGGGAAACACAGGAAAGTAATCGACCGAATAGAAGTCCAACGGTGCCAGTCCCAGCCAGAGCAGCCAGGGAAAGCCGACGCTGATGTCCTGCAAATATATTCCTAATAATACAAATAATAACCCGAAAATAATGTTCGCTCTTTTCAGCCGAAGAAAGGGATAGGCCAGCAGCAGTGAGAGACCGATGAGGTGCAGCACTCCGAATACGATGAATCCTTTACCGATGAAGAGAGAGGTAACGATAGTTATGCCCAGGGCCAGGCTCAGAATCCAGCAGCTCCTCTTTAAAAGTCGGAGGCGGAACCGGTCTTCTTGCCCCTGCAACCGGGCCCGGGAGTGGCTCAGGGTGAGGGAGAGGCCGACGAGGAGGAGGAAGAGCGAGACGGCGGCGCGGGCCACCGCCAACCAGAAGCCGGAGGAGACATCAATATCGTAAACTGCAAAATAGTTGAGATCGAAGACCAGATGGTAGAGGACCATGAGAAGAATGGCCACGCCTCGCAGCAAGTCCACCTCCCAGAAACGGACCGTCGGGCTCTCTCTTGTCCATTCGTCTCTCAAAGCTTCGCTCTCTTTTTTGGCATCTATATTCAGGTCTTTGTACATTCCTCTGTACTTCGATGGTTCCCAATCTGTTTTATCATCATAATCATATTGGGCATTCATTTTCAACTCCGCCTTAGTTGCCTTTTTGTGTCCGCTTAATATAACCAATGGCCTCTTCCCTCTGCTCATAAAACAGGGCCAAGGTCGATCTGCCGGTCGGTGGCCTCGATCCGGCGGGCTGCCCCAGGTCGTGATCAGTGCCATTGGTGGCGAGAATGCCTCTGCAATCGGCAAAAAAGCAATATTAATATACAATGAACCCACTAATGGGAATAGGGGGATTAGTGTCCCATGCCGTTTACAAAAGTCGACGAAAAAGGAAGAATGGTTCTGCCGAGCGAGATAAGGCGCAGGATGAGCATTGCAGCAGGGGACGAATTTGTGATAGACGAAGTGAGCCCGAACGTGATTCTTCTCAGAAAAGTAGATGTAAAGGCCATGATTCAAGACGCAATTGAGCGCGCCAGGTCCGTAGACATCGACAAGCTGCAAAAGGATATGGAGGAAGAGGGGAACAGAGTTGCCAGAAAGATGTACAAGGTTCTTGATTGACTCCAATCTCTTTATTGCAGCTGTTAAAAGCGGTTGGACAAAAAGTTCGGAGCTTCTTTCTGTCCTCTTAGACAGCTCATCATAGTTGGTTGCCAACAAAGCACTTCTTGCAGAGTATGAGAAATATGCGGAGCAGTTCGAAGCAGAATATATTTTTTTCTATCTAAAGAGCAGGATTGTTTTGATTAATATATCTGATGAGGAGATACAAATTTGCAGGCAATTTTTCCCCGATAGCCAGCTTTCAGATGCGGTTCATGCGGCGACTTGCCTTCAGAGCAAAGCGGTCTTGATCACAAATGATAAGCAAATGCCATGGCATCAATTTCCCTATTTTGCCGCTTCCTCCACAATCCCGATCTCCTCTCCCGTTAGCCCGTAGAGCTCGTACACCAGCTTGTCGATCTGCCGGTCCGTGGCCTCGATGCGGCGGGCGAGCAGCGTCTTGTCGTGATCGGTGCCGCTAGAGGCGAGCTTGTGAAGATCGAGCATGGACTGCACCAGCTCCACCATGCGGTCGTGGCGGGCGACATCGACGGGGTCGGAAAAGTCGATGGTGCGGATGGGAACTTTCCCAAAGTATTTGAAGATAAGTTGATATCCACTCTGTATCTGCGTACAGTAATTCGAAATTAAGAACCATCCAAGCTTTGAGTTGATAATACCTAAAAGATAATTATCTGATTTGGGTATGATCCATACTGCGTTATTGGCATAAGTACCAACTTCATCAAAGGTAGGACTTACGCAGTTGACACCTTCAAAGATGAATAATTCAGATATTTTATATATGATCTTATCGCCGGACGAATAATTTTCCGCTTAGATTCGAACCAACTTATTCCCGTCCTAAGTCGTTCTGCCTCTAATCGGAGAAATGCTCTTAAGGCAAACATTATGTGTGCTCTTTGGGACTGACCTTTTCTTGCTTGGCAGTTTTCAACTCCGCAGAATTGCTTTATGCCTCTGTGATATTCTTCAATCTTCCAGGAATACCCTCCAAATTTTTCGCGTTTAGCCTCGTCCATCTCCAACATGTCAGTTGCCCAGTATTCTATGTCGCCGTCTTTAGCGACTATCCTGAATACTTTTATAAAACCATAAGCTTTCAAATGCACCACCCTACCTTCTGACGGGATCTCTATATCTTGGATTTGCATATTTTTAATGTTATCCGGATTCACCAACCGATTTTTCTTCAATCGAGTCAGCCAATGCCATTCATACTTACGTATAATTTTGAGGTTATCTACACTGGCATACCAGCTATCGAAGAGAACAATGCGAGGCTGAAAACTCCGTTCTTTTGCCTTGCGAAGCATATCTCGAAAATGATCATTCTTCGTCTTGCCGTCAGTATCTATGTCGTAGATTCGGAAATCAACTGGGATCATGGCGGTTCCATCTGTCCAGAGCAACGTGCAAATATTGATTCCGTTCACCAAACGATGCTGTTTTCCGCTCCATTGATGATAGACGAGGTCCATATTTTTAGCATAAGGTTTGTCCAACGTTGAATCGTCGATAACCAAGAACCCGTCTTGAGGTTGAACAATATCCAGTACCTCATTCCACAACGCATCCGTATCGGGAGGCTGTCTTTGTAGAAGACGGGTAAATGCATCATGCGACGGATTATTTTCTCCCACAGGCTGACACCTTGCAGCTTCAGTACAGGTAAAGACATCCGCTGAAGCTACTAGAAAGTGAATATAATCAAGATCATCGCACTTGGCAGGATTCATGTTTAGCCCCATCTATTTTATTTGTAATTATTAATTTATACTACGTGATATAAAAAGGTTTTGCCAAGTGCGTAAGTCCTAAAAGGTAAACGCAGGCTTTACCTGAAAAACCAAGTACATTATCTTAGGCTTCTCAAACTCCAGGTAATAATCAACAGTATCCTGAATTTCATACCACTGATATGCTCCTGGTTTGCGTCCCGCCCATTCGCCACCTTTCCAGTCTTTTGGCCTTGGCATCAGCCTGTCTTTGAATTGAACCAGGTATTGCTTGATGGCTGGGTACTCATCTATATTCACACCATGCCGTGTAAAAATCAAGTACATCTCAGCAACCGGCAGCTGGTACCTTTTGATTTCCCTGCCCGCTAGGAATGGCCTGATCAGCTCCAAGCTTTTAGGGTTTTCAGCAATTAACGTCTCTCGTGTTTGACCATCAATTACAAATGCCTCATTGAGCCCGGTTTTGATTCCATAGTGAACTTCTGTGCCGACATAATCATCTAGAGCTAAGCCATTTTCGCAAAGTTTGTTGATTAATGCCTGAGTCCGTTCATCGGCCAGTGACCAGCCTTCGTCATCGAGGGCATTCTGGTTCACGCTGTAACGGTCCTCTCTGACGTATTCGCCAAGGTCCTGGAAGTCCAAGGTCTTTGCCTGGGTTACATCGAAACTCGTCTTGGGGGTACTCTTTGTAATGCGCATTATGCAGGGATAGGTAGTAGCTCCCTGGAATACTTGAAGATCTCCAAAGTCGATGATCTCCTCTATGCACTGTTCCTTAAGCCATTTGCGCATGGGCTGACCATAGTTGGCCCTCATCCACTTATTGGCCACGATGTAAGAGAAGAGGCCCGACGGTCGCAGAAGGGAGACGCCTTTCTCTATAAAGTAGGCGTAGAGGTCGGCCACGCCGTGATAAACCTGATAATGCTTCTGGAAATATCCTTTGAACTCGCCCAGGCCCTCCTGGCGTACATATGGTGGATTGCCTATCACCGCATCAAACCCGCCCCTCTCGAAGATCTCCGGGAACTCCGTTTTCCACTCGAAGGCGTTGATCCTCTGCACCTCTTCCGCACTCAGGTTCTTATGGTCATCATAATAATCGTAGCCTATAAGCGAGTTTCCGCACTTGATATTGCTGCCCAGATCCGGCAGCGCACGCTCTTTGAAGTAGCGCAGCAGGCTGCTGATGCTCTCCTGGGTCTCGCCCTCCAGGACCTTCAGCAAGAGCGAGAGCTTGGTCACCTCTACCGCCTGGGGGTCGATGTCCACCCCATAAATGTTGCTCTGCAAGATGCGCTTTCTCTCCGTGGTGGTCAGACGCCATTCGCTGCCGTTGGCCTTGAAGATGGGGAGAGATGCCTGGGCGGCGCGGGCGTGGATCTTTCTGGCCCGCCGGTCGGCTCGCTGCTCGGGCGCTGCCGGCATGAGCCGCAACACTTCGGGCGAGGCGACCGAGTTGTTTTTCTCCAGTATCGGGGCCAGGTTGGCCTTGTACCAGTCCATGTGCCAGTCCAGCAGAAACTGGTAGGCTCCGATGAGAAACGAGCCCGAGCCGCAGGCGGGATCGAGGATACGAAGCTGTGCCGCCTTTGCTGGGGTATTGCCTTGCAAGAGCTTACCCACGGTGTTCTTGACGATGTACTCCACGATGTAGGGAGGCGTGTAGTAGACTCCGCCCGCTTTTCGCACCTCGGGCTTGTCCTCCACTATCGCTTTGTGGCCTTCTTCCAGCCGGATGACCTTCCCCAAAAATTGCTCATAAACCTGGCCTAAAATCTCTGCCGGGATCTCGGAGAAGACATAAGGGCTGTCCGGGAAGTAGAGGTCCTGAATGATCTCTTTTAAAGTGGCATCATCGATGATTAACGCGGTCGTCAGGCTGTCGGGCGGCTCCATTCTCTCCCGCTCCTCCTGGAAGTGGAAGATGCCGGAATTGTAACGCTCGTCAGCCTCGGCAAAGAGCTTGAGCAGCCGGGCGTAGACCCCTTCCTCCTTGAGCAGTGCCTTGAGCCGTCCGTACTCCTCGATGGCCCGGTCCTCACAAATGCGCAAAAACAGGAGCCGGTCAATTGTCCTCTGCACGGAAAAGTTCAAATCCCGCTGGCTGAGGGCCGAATTTCGCAGGGCAAGGTTCCTGGCCAGGGCCTCGCGCCAGAGCGAGATCTCCTCCAGAAGGGCTGCGTCCACCCGCTTGATGCCGCGCTTTTCCGGTATTGATTCAATAAACCGTTCCAGTGATCCGCCCAGCACCGCTTCCTTAGAAAAGAGGGCAACAATCTCATCCCAGCGCTCCACGTACTGGTCGTACTGCAGGTAGAGAAGGCGGCCTTTGCCGGGCTTGTCCATCTTGCTGGGCTCTGCCCGGCAATCGTAAACCGCAAACTCCTCGAAGTCCGTGAGAATTGAGACGGCAAGGCTTGCCGACCAGGCGTATCTGCGCAATTGGAAAGCAGGATAAACACCCCCCTCGATGTTGATGGAAGGCTTCTTGGTCTCCACAAAGAACTTGCGGTTTTTTCCTATTCGAAAGCTGTAATCCGGATTCTTGATGCTCTCTTCCACCCGGATGGATTCTTCCAGCTTCACCTCTTTGCTGTCGCTCGATAGTCCCTGCCTGTTGTGCACATCCCAGCCCAATGCCGCAAAGAAGGGATTTACAAACTCATCCCTCAGCTCCGTCTCGTTGTACTGGCTGCAGCGATACTCGTTTATCCTGCGGCCAAAGCCTTCTACAAGCTCAACTATCTCACGTGGTGCAGACAATACTCCGATCTCCTCTTGCAACACTTCATAGAAAGAGGACAGGAAAAAGGTTTTGCCATGCAGAGCAAACGAAGACGCAAAAACCTAAATGGTGCAAAATGCAAAAGTGATTTAAAAAGTAAAGTTATTAATAATAAAAGAATAGATAGAAAAGCCTTACGGCATTCTATCATATCTTTATTATACGTTCACTGCGAGTATTTACTGCTTTTCTACTTTGTCAGCCTTGGGGCCTTTCTCGCCCTCAATGACCTCGAAGCTTACCTTGTCACCCTCATCGATAGTGACACCGGGCTTCAGGCCGGTTACGTGTACAAAATAGTCCTTACCATCGTCGCCTGCTATGAATCCAAAGCTCTTGACTCTGTTGAAAAACTTAACTGTTCCATTTACCATTTTTGATTCCTCTGATTGGGTTAGCATGGGTACCACGATCTTCCTGTACTTATAGTTTCTGGCTGATCGCTTGGGGCCACACCATTGGTCGCCCAGGAACAATCGTATGCTGTCGTATTTTAGGGAAATTCTTTTATAGAAGATCAAATACTGTGAACCTGAGAATTCGCAAATAAGCAATTACTGGAGGATTATCAAAATGGCAGGAATGGGCGGATCGCCAATTATCATTTTAAGGGACACCCGCAGAGAGTCGGGAAAAGATGCTATCTCGAATAACATCATGGCTGCCCGCGCCGTGGCCAATGCGGTGAGGAGCACCCTGGGCCCCAAAGGCATGGACAAATTGCTGGTGGACTCCATTGGAGACGTAACCATCACCAATGATGGCGTGACTATTTTAAAAGAGATGGATGTACAGCACCCCGCGGCTAAGATGCTTATCGAGGCCGCCAAAACCCAGGATAAGGAGGTAGGCGACGGCACCACCACCGTGGCCGTCCTGGCTGGCGAGCTGCTCAAGAAAGCCGAGGTCCTCTTAGACCAGAAGGTTCACCCCACCATGATTGTGCAGGGGTACAGAATGGCTGCGGAAAAGGCCGTGCAGATTGTGAAATCCATCTCCATTGATGCCTCGGAAACCGATCGCGCCCTCCTGGAGAGGATCGCCGAGACGGCCATGACCGGAAAGCTGGCTGAGTCCCCGGACAGCAAGATGGCCAGTTATGCCGTCGACCTGGTCCTCAACGCCATTGAGACCTACAACGGCAAGAAAAGCTTTGACATGGATCGGGTCAATGTGGAAAAGAAGGTCGGCGAGAGCACCCTGGATTCACAGATCATTGAAGGCATAGCGATCGATAAGGAGATCGTCCACCAGAACATGCCCCGCAAGGTTGTGAATGCCAAAATTGCACTTCTCTCTACGGCCATCGAATCCAAGGAAACCGAGACCAAGACCGAGCTGCAGATCACCTCCTCCACTCAGTTCCAGCAATTCATGGATCATGAGAAGCAGAGGATAAAAGAGGCTGCGGATAAAGTGATCGCAAGCGGCGCCACAGTGGTCTTCTGCCAGAAGGGCATCGACGATCTGGCCCAGCATCACCTGGCCAATGCCGGAATTCTGGCTCTGCGTCGCGTCATCAAGAAGGACATGGACAAGCTGGCCAAAGCTACGGGAGCTAACATCGTCACGGGCCTGGATGAGCTCGGCCCCGGCGATCTGGGCACAGCCGCACTGGTAGAGGAAAAGCGCCTGGGAAGCGGTATCATGACCTTTGTCACCGGCACCAAGAACCACTCGGCAACCCTTCTGCTGCGAGGCGGCACTCAGCAGGTCTTAAACGGCCTGGAGAGAGCTTTGGATGATGCCCTTCACGCCGTAGCCGATGTAGTGGAGGACGGCAAGATGGTCGCAGGTGGCGGAGCTCCTGAGATCGAGCTTTCCCTGCGCCTGCGGGAGTATGCATCCACTTTAAAGGGCCGCGAGCAACTGGCAGTCACCAAGTTCGCCGAGGCCATGGAGATCGTGCCCAAGACCCTGGCAGAGAATGCCGGCTTTGATGCCATCGACAAGGCTATCGAACTGAAGAACAAGCACGAGACGAACAAGAACATGGGCCTTAACGCCTACACCGGCGATATCCAGGACATGCTGAAACTGGGTGTTGTCGAGCCTCTACGCGTCAAGATTCAGGCCATTTTGTCGGCAACCGATGCCGCCTGCCTCATCCTGCGCATCGATGATGTTCTTGCTTCAACCAAGACGCCGCCACCGCGTGGTGCAGGTGGAATGCCACCAGGAATGGGAGGCATGGGCGGAATGGGTGGTATGGGAATGCCGCCGGGCATGGGTGGAATGGGCGGCATGCCGCCAGGGATGTTCTAGGCCGATGGCCAGAGATCCCTTTTATTAATTTATTTATATTATTAACTTATCTCTTTATTCTATTCGTTGTATTTTTACATATATCAGAAATTAATACTGAAAATAATATATGCATATCGATTACACAATATTTATATAACTTGCAAGAGAGATAATTCTAAGGTCGATGGGAATGGAGGGGTACTTGATATGGCTGATCTTTCTAGCGTTGGCGATATTCTCAGTATGCATCATCCAGCTCCAGGAAGGCAGGAGCCGGAGACTGCAAGAAGACTGCCGGCAATTGCAGCAAAACCTGCAGCTCTGGCAGGATAAACTGCGGAATAAGGAGAGCCACATTGATCATCTCCAGCGCGATTTTGCCCAATTGCTCAAGTGGAAAGAACGCGCCTCTGAACTGGAAGAGGAGCTAAAGAGAGTCAAGCAGACGCCGAATTATGCCTCCGCCCAAAGGCTGCAGTTCTTGGAAGATTACATCGCAAACTCTCAAAAAAATCCGCACGCTATTTTCCTGGGCACCTTCTCTTCCCTGGGACGGCATGCATTTGAGGACGAACTGCGCCGCATGCTGGAGAATGCCAAATTCGAGATAGTAATAGTGTCACCCTGGATAAAAAGGCAGACCTGGAACAGGATGAACGGGCCGCTACGAAAGTTCTCCCGAGGAGGAGGAAAGCTGAGGGTATTCATGCGAGGAAGCGAGTCGGACTACTCTTTGGGCCTGAGTGACAATTTGCAGGAGGAGGTCACCGAATTGGGAGGGGAAGTCGTTATGGTAGCCCAGCTTCATGCCAAGATCTACATGGTGGACCGGAAAGAGGCGATTGTCACTTCTGCCAACCTTACCAAAGGCGGCACCGAGGCCAACTACGAGGGCGGAATCTGGGTGAACGATCCGGCTGTGTTGCACGAAATATGCGAGTTTGTAGAGGACATCTATCAGATCGGACCAAGATGATTGCCATAGAGACTAAAAATATTTGATAATAAAAATATATCTATTGGACTTTCGACATCTTATCCCTCCAAGCCCTCGCCAGGCTCCCGGCATGCTCGGAAGGCATGACATCGATGCTTCCTCCCTGGAAGTTGCCTCCAGTCTCTCCCATCTTCTCCTCCATCCAGCCTTCGATCTCCAGGTAGCTGGATTTCAGGGCGTCCAGAATCTCCTGATCGGCCTTCCAAAGGCCCCTTGAACTAGCCTCCAGTAGCCTTCTGCCCATCTCTTCCATGGCCCAGGGATTGTTCTCCTGGAAGAACTTGCGGTTCTCTTCATCCAGGATGAAGGTCCTGGCGATGTCGTCGAATATCCAGTCGTCCACTTCCTCTGTGGTCGCTTCCCAGCCATAGACCCGGCCCACCCGCTTGGAGATGTCGCCTGCGCCCTTGTAGCCGTGCCGCTTCATGCCTTCGATCCATTTGGGATTGAGCAGACGGGTACGAACCACACGGCGCACCTCTTCTGCCAGGGTTCTGATATCAGCATTCTCCCTGTCCCTGGTATCTCCGTAATAGGTTGAGATCTCATGGCCCGATAGCTCACGTGCGGCATTGGTCAGGCCGCCATAAGTGCCGAAGTAGCAGCAGCAGCCCAATAGGTCGTATTCGTCAGTAACGGTCTTGTTGAAGGTCAGGTCCACGCTCTTAAGCTGTGCTGCAAGCGCCTTTGGGGCCTCTTGTCCGAAGACGTCCTTGCCGTAGGCATAACTGTTCCATTGCATGAAGACATCCGTCAGATCCTTCTCCTCTTTCCAGGCGCTGGCATAGACGGCCAGGTTCACCCCGTTGCCGTAAGTTCCCGGTCGGCTGGCAAAGATGCGAGCGGGGCTGCTGCCCTGCAAGGAGTGCTTGCGGATAAAGTTCATCTCCTCCGGCTCGTCCAGGGCGGCCACCTCTTGGATGGCAGAGTCGAGAAGCTCAATGCAGTTGTAGAAGCAGTCCCTGGTGATGCCGCTCACCCGCACCGTAATATCAATTCTGGGCCGGCCAAGCTCCGCCAGGCTCAGCACTTTGTAGCCTGTCACCCGCCCGCCCTTCCAGATCGGTTCGGTCCCCAGGAGAAAGAGCATCTGGGCAAACTGCTCTCCCTCCGCCCACATGATATCGCTGGCCATCCAGTACATGGCCACGTTCTCGGGAATCCTGTCCTTTTCTTCCTGGTACTTGGTGATGAGAAGGTGGGCGAGCTTCCTGCCCACACGCCAGGCGGCAATGCTCGGCACCGTGGCAGGATCTAAAGAGTAAAAGTTTCTGCCCGTGGGCAACACATCCGGCTTTCCTCGCGTGATCAGGCCGGAAGGGCCCGGCTCGATGAATCCGCCTTGCATGCCATGCAGCAGGCTCTCCATCTCCTGCGAGGCCTCAATTCTTCGGGAGAGGTCCAGGACCTTTTCCTGCAAGAGGGAGATGGCCACAGAGTCCCGGTTCTTGAGAAGACCGCCCAGGATGCGTGCCGATGGATCCGTATCCCCGGCCAGAAATGCGCTGATGAACTGTCTGGCTAAAGCCTCTTGCTCTTTTTCTGCAATAGGCCGGTCCATAAGCCCGGAGAGGAATTTTTTCATCTCCGAATCGAAGCGCAAAATGGCATAGATCAGATCGATGCGCTTCTCTCCTTCTGGCGCCTCTCCGAAGATATGCATGCCATCGGGAATTTGCGTGCTGTAGATCTCCGAGATCCTGTCGTGCGCCTTTTCCAATATGCTCTCGAAGGATGCGCCTGACTGCATGAGGGCATCCAGCAACAATTCCTCGGCTAAATTGGTCTTCTTGAGCAGATCGATGATAACATGCTCTAAAGCGTGCGCCCGGCCCCTCTCCGAGATTTTGCTCTGCTTATAGGAGGCGATGGCATCCTCCAGCTCTTTAAGGTCCCCATAGACCTCAGAGGCGGTCATGGTCGTTTGCATGTGATCCACAATCACCGCGTAGCTTCTCCTCTTAGCTATCGCACCCTCCGGCGGATTATCTGAATTATAGATGTAAAGATAGGGCACGTCTCCCACGGCTATATCGGGAAAGCAGCCAGAAGAAAGCGCCACGGACTTGCCGGGCAGAAATTCCATATTTCCATGCGTTCCCACATGAATCATGACATCTGCCCCAAAGCTCTCCTCTATCCAGTGATAGGTGGCGAGATACTGATGAGGTGGAGGGACCTGTGGGTCGTGCAGAATGCGGCAGACCTGACCGTCGCAGCGCGCACCGGCACAGCCTCTCTTGGGCTGGACGCAGACGATGGCATTTCCATAGGCAACTCCGGTTATCACCATCTTGCCCTCAAAGACCATAGAAGGAGGCACGCCATCCTTTTCCTCTCCCGGCGCCTCTCCCCAGGCATCGCATACCTTCTTTTGCGCTTCCTTGGGCAAAGTGATAAACCAGGCCAGGTAGTCTTCTTTCTCCACCATGGCAAGAGCTCCGCCTTTTCTTACGATCTCCTCCACCGCCGTCCAGCGAAACTCAGAGATGGCCTTTCTCTCCATGATGGTGGAAATAAGCTCTTTTCCGCTCTCGGGAGGCTTTTCAATGCAGTAGCCTGCCTCTTTCATGCTGGCCAGGATGCGGGCCACGCTCTCCAAAGTGTCCAGATGAGCGCCCGAGCCCACTGTGGCCTCTGCCGAAGCGCAGGGATTGTTGTGCAGGATGATGGCCACCTTCCTCTGGGATGGCGATTTATCTTTCAGTGCTATCCACCTTTTGACACGCCGTGCGACCTTCTGTATGCGATCAATAACGGCCTGGTGACGCTCGTACTCAGTTCCGGCAATCTCATCTCTCGCCGAGACTCCGGCCAAGATGGGCTCAATGAGGCCCTCAAACTCGGGGAGGGCCACCGTCCAGCCTACCTCGGAGCTGGAAAGGCCATGCACATCCTCTCGCCACTCTTCTTCCCTCTTGTGATAAACAGTGAGGGGGTGGAAAACCGGCAGGTCCAGTCGCTTCAGTGCCTGGACGGACTGCTCTACCCCCCCCACATGAAAAATAGACTGCAAATTGATGACGCCGTCCACTCTTCCCAGAAAGTACTCTTCTACTACCTCGCCGCTGGATTTGGCACCCAGATCCCGGTCTCCCATACCAAAGCAAAATGCAGGAAGGACATCGACATCCTTTTCCAGCTCCCGGATGAGGCTGTCAACTATGCAAAGGTCGCCATTTGACCAGTAGGTGCGAAAGAAGAGGATGCCCACGCAGTGCTCATGACGTCTGCCGCGCCACTCCAGATAGTCGGCTGCTGTAGAAAAAGCCTCACTGGAATCGGGATGGTAGAGGCCCTGCCAGAGTCTTTCCTGAGGAGGCTCATAGTTAAAGTCGTATCCAAGAACCTCTTTTCCGATGTAGCGAATCATATTAGCCGCATTTTCCTCTCCTCCGTAGAGCACATAGGCGTTGGCCGTGGAGACGATCTTGCTGGAAACAGTGGAAAAAGACCACAGGGCCGGGTCAAGGCCGAAGGAGATGACGGGAATCTTCCGGTCGATCCTCTCCACAACGCGATCGAAGAGCGGGTCCTGTCGAGAGGGATGCAGCAGGATAGCCTGGGCGGCGTTCAGAGAATTGATGCACTCTTGCAGATTATCATCATTAAGCTCAGAGATGGCCCAAACCTGCAGATGGATGCTCGTCTCCCTGGCCGCCTGCAGAAGCAGAGCTACATCGCTGGCCCAGCAAAAGGCCGCTAATCGCACGCCAATCCCCCGCCAAGCGAACGCAGGGGAACGATGTAGGGCCTGCCAAGAGCGTTCAGGACCATGGACTCTATGCCGTAAACCCGGCTGATGTTGGCCTCGCTGAGAAGGGCCTGCGGCTCGCCTGCGGCATAGACCTTGCCGTCCTTTAGCATAACCAGCTTGTCCGAGAACCGGGAGGCCAAATTGAGATCGTGAATGGCCATGACCGCAGATATGTTCTTTTCCTTGACCAGGCTGCTTACGGTCTCCATTACCTCTAGCTGATGAAGCATATCCAGGTTGGAGGTCGGCTCGTCAAGCAGGAGCACTGCCGGCTCCTGAGCCAGGGCGCGGGCGATGAGCACCTTCTGCTTCTGGCCTCCAGAAAGCTGAGAAAAGTCGCGCATGGCCAGATCTTCCAGGTGCAGCCTCTCTAAAACCTCAGCCACCTTATCAAGGTCGGAGTCTGTGACCCTCCAGCCTATGTGCGGCCTTCGGCCCATGAGAACGGTATCAAAGACCGTGGTGGCCAGAGGGGTAGAGCTGGACTGGGGCACATAGCCTATCTGCCTGGCCACATCCTGGCGGCTCATTCTCTCCAGTTCCAGGCCATCCAGGAGTATGCTGCCCCTGGGCTTGAGAATGCGATCGATGCACTTTATGAGCGTGGTCTTTCCCGAGCCGTTTGGCCCAACCAGGCTCAAGATCTCTGAGTTCTCGATAACGAGATTGAGATCATCGAGGATCTTGTGACTGTTGTAGCTGAATGTGAGGTCCTTGATGGTGATATTTACCAATTGACTTCCTCCTGATGCGATCTATGGCTCTGATTAATGATCTTGCTTTGACTTTGGATCAATCTTCAAAGATATAATTTATATATTCATGCATAAAGTAATAAGTACTTTTTTGATTGTAATACTTAGTATCAAACTGCGTTAGTGAATAAGAAATGCAAGCTTAATAAATGCTTCTATTGCCATACCTCTCATGTATTTCAGGAACAATGCCTATTCTCTTTTATTGCTGTTATTGTGATTTCATCCTCAAACCAATTCATGCATGTTATAAATATTTATTCAATTTGAATTATGCGTAATCATGTAACATTAAAAGGCAAATCATTCTTCAATGCGATTAAATAACAAAGTAGAACGAATGCGCACATATATGTAAAATATTAGTAATAAAATTATAAAAATATAAAATATATTTAAATAGAGTTTAGCTAAATACTAACTCTGCTCAGTCCTTCTTCGATCTCACCCTCCATATCCAGGTATGCCGCTCGCAGCTTTTCCATCTCCTCTTTTGTGGCCTGCCAGTAGCCGCGCTTCTCCGCCTCAAGCAATCGCTCTGCCACTTCTGCCGCGGCATAATTGTTGTTCTTCACCAATTTTTCCTGCATCTCCCGGTCGAAGATGTAACGCTTTGCGATGGCTGACCATATCCAATTCTCCACCGCGTGCGTGGTAGCTGCCAGGCCGAGCATGTTCTCTACGCGATCGGCAATCTGCTGGGCACCGTGAAATTCGTGGGAGAGCATGGCATTGGCCCAGCGAGGATTGAGGAGCCTGGTTCTTGCACCCCGGTTAATTGCTCGGGCAACATCCTCCGTGCGAATGACTTCCTCGGTAGTGTCGGAGATGAGCATTTGCACAGGCTCGCCCTTCTCCATCTGCACAGCGCGGGAAAGGCCTCCGAAGAACTCGTAGTAGTGATCAAGGTCTATTATCTCTCTATCATGTGTGTCTCTGACCTGAGAGACCATCTCCACGCTGGAGAGAAGGGCCCGGTAGAGCTCATCGCTCTTAACAGCATGCAGGTTCTCGGCGTAAAGGTGATCCATGGACTGGATGAAGACCTCAGCCAGCTCCTCTTCCGTCTTCCAGATGGAGTCTTCGAGCAGCGGCAGCATCCTTGTGCCATATTCGCCTGCTTTTGGCCCGAAGACTCTACCGTTGGCCATTTTTCGAGCAGTTCTCTCGTCCAGATTCGCCGACGTGAGCTCTTCCTTATTTTTCAGGGAATGCTTGCGAACAAAGTTGTTCTCGGGGTCCTCATCAAGCTCTGCCACCAGATTGAAGGCCCGATCCAGGAGGAGAACGATATTGGGAAACATATCCCGGAAAAAGCCGCAGATATTGACCAGACAATCCACTCTGGGACGCCCCAATTCCTGCAGTGGGATGACCTCCAGCCTCGGTGCCCAGGACCCGGCATCTCTGATTATGCGCACCCCCAGATAGCTCAAAATCTGGCCAATGGATTCGCCCCCGGTCTTGGTGGTCTCAAAACCCCATAAAATGACGCCTACCGTCTCTGGATAGTTGGCCTCCTTCTCCCTGTAAGTGGAAATGGTATTTTCTGCGATCTCCTGGCCCCGCTCCATTGCGGTCAGGGTGGGTATGCGATTGGGGTCAAACTGGGTCAGGTTTCTGCCGGTAGGAAGGATATCAGGTGTGCGGATAACGTCGCCCCCGGCAGCTTGCTCAATAAATCCCGCCTCCAGGCCGCGCAGAAGACCCGCGATTTCGCCATCGTTGCAGGAGTATTTTTCCAGAAAACCAAGGCCATAGCTTAAAGTCTCTCTCAATTCTTCCCTGGCCTTGGAAGATAGGCTGCTCTCCATCACAGCGCTGTCCAGCGATTTTTCCAGGCAGAGGCCGCAAAGATGCGAGGCCATGCTGTCGATCTCTTTTAGTTCAGCTACAAAGCGCTCCCGGTTATGCAAGACCTGGTCATAGTCCAAGCCTTTCCTCTCTGCCAGAATTCTGTTTAAAGACTTGATGCCCTCCCGGTCATACCTCAAGATGAACTCAAAGAAGCTTTGCAGATCTTTTCGCTCATATATCTCGCCCAAAATGTGCAGCCCTTTGGGAATAATGCGCCTCTTCATCTCGTAGAGCTCATCGTGGATGCCCGGTACATCCCGGCCCTCAATTTTCAGATCTATCGCCTTCTGAAAAATCTTTTCCTGCACAATATCTGCTCTCAAATCGCCATGCAGCCTGGCCTGACTGTACTCATCGATGAGATCCTCCAGCTCTGCATAGCCCTCATAAAGATCGGATGTGGTAAAGGGTGGTGAGTTGTAGCCCAGGGTAGTTGCATAGAGCCTGCGCTTGGCAATTACCACCTCCGAAGTATTGACGACATGGTAGAAGTAAAGGTGGGGCATGCTGCCGATCAAAAGGTCGGGAAAGCACTCCCTGGATAGTCCGACCTCTTTTCCTTTGGTAAATTCTGCCAGGCCGTGCGTTCCCACATGCACCACCAGATCCGCTTTCCATACTTCCTCCAGCCAGTGGTAGAAAGCCAGATACTGGTGATGAGGCGGGCGGGTCTTATCATGCGATGCGCTGGCCAGATCAGCTTCACCCAGGGGAGGCCGGGCGGGCTGGATGCCAATGAATATATTGCCCAGTTGCTGCCCGGGAATGACGATCTTTTCGCCTGCCACCATGACCTTTCCCGGTGCCTCCCCCCATGATTCTATCACATTCTTCTGCATGTTTTTTGGCAGAGAAGAGAAGAAATCCAGGTAATCTCCCTTGTCAAGAGAAAAGCATTTTTTCAGGGCATCTTCCGCTCTGTGCCAGGAGCCTGTATTAAATAGAGCATAATCCTGGAAAAGCCGGTGCAGTTCTCTTTCCGGCGTAACTACGCTATAGCCTTTATCCAGGATGGCTTCTAAGATCCTCTGCACGCTGGCAAAGACATCCAGATAGGAAGCCACGCCCAGGTTTGCCTCACCGGGCGGATAGTTGTAGATGATTATGGCAATGCGCTTTTGGGCATTGCTCTTCTTTTTCAGCTCCATCCACCTTCTGATGCGTAGAGCGATGCGTTCCACCCTGTCCGGCAGAGCTGCCACCTCCGAAGCCTGCAGCTCGCCGACCGAAAGATCCTGCACGCCGCAGCAAGGTATGGGCTCGATGCATCCATCCAGCTCCGGCCAGATAACGGCCATGATAGACTCCAGAGGAGAAAGGCCCGTTTCGGATGCTTTCCACTCTTCTATCTTGCGGCTGTACATGCAGGCCGGAGCGAAGACGGGCACATTCAGCTCATTTAGCAGCTCTCGTGTCTTTTCCGGATTGCCGCCCAGGGGCCCGCCATTCAGCCGAAACCAGGTGAGATTGACCAGAGCGTCGAGAATGGGCCTGCCATCCCGGAAAAAGAATTTTTTCATGGCCCGAAGGTTGTGGATCCCGTCGGAAAATACCGGGATGACGTTGCAGTCCAATAGATTTTCCAGAAGGCCTTTCAGGACACTCTGGCACTGGTCGAAGTGCATATTTCCGTAAAAAAGAACGCCTACCGTGGGAAGTGCTTCATCAAATCCTGATGCCCTGCAAAAGCTCTCCATCTCCTGAAAATAGCCGTGCTTTGGATGAAAAATACCATATTCTGGGGACTGCAGTGGCTCTTTTGCTTTGGGCAGACTGCAGTTCAGATAGTCCCGGAGCAGCAATAGCAACAGATTTCTATAATTTTCTTTCCCTCCGTAACGCCAGTAGCGAGCTATCTGCACGTAGTTGCCTGCATCCCGCACCCGGCCCAGAGGGATGATCCGGCCGGCTGTCTTGACCAGGCCTTCTGCCAGTTGGATCTTCTTCCAGACCTCCTCAGGATCGCGCGCTTCCTCTGGCCTGATCCTGTTCGCCATTCTATTGCCGGAGAAGGAGCCGAGCCTGGTTATCTCCATCATCTTGCCCATGGGGGCCATGAGGTTGACCACGATGTTCTTTTCGTCCTTCAGGGATTGGTAGACAAGATCAATAGCTCTTCCACTGCCCCGGATGTCCACACAGACAGCATCTGAGGTTTGTAGGTCTCTTTTCACCACCTGGTCGTCGATCAGCTCCTCGTCTATCTGCCTGGGATAGTATACTTTGAGCTGCAAAGGCAGATTGAACTGCTGCTTGAGCTCCTCTGCTGCCTGTGCCAGCCCGGCGGTGGAAACCGTGGAGATAAAGGTGATCTTCATATGTATATCATACTCCAAATATTATATCATAAAAAAAAGTGAAGCATCTTGATCTCACGCTTCTGGATAAACAAGAATGCCCCTTTGCTTGAGGTCGTAATCCAGACCCTGAAACTCCTTCAGATATCTCTGGTGGAGGGCCTGGGGATCGAGATCAGAAAACAGATCCGGATGAAGCCATTTGGCAAGATAGGCAACTCCAATAAAGTGCCGGCAGCCGCTGAAAGGCATATATGTCCAGAGGGGCGAGGCGATGAGAAACACCCTGTCTTCCCGCACTGCGGTGGTGTTCTTGAGTTCCGGGCGGCTCATGATCTCTCTTCTCACGTCCTCCAGCTTTCCCGTATCACTGGCAGTTCGTCTGTCGTAGTCTTCATCACCCAGGATGCGAACGATCACATCGGGATTGGCAGTTATTACATCCTCGGGATTGACCTCTTCAACCTCTCCTTTTCCTGCGAAGATGCTTCGCCCTCCTGCGCTTTCGATGGGAGGCACGTCATTGTAAGAGGCGCGATAGGGCCGGTTCTCGCTGTAAACCAGGGGCTTTTCGCCTTCTGGAAGATCCTTGATCTTCTCCTGTATGCAACCTCGCACATCGTCATAAAACTGCACGAACTCCTCTGATTCATTCTCTCGCTCGAATAAAATTCCCAGCTTTTGTACCTCCTCTGCATAGCACTCCGGCCTGCTACAGGCGAAGCAGGCCACTGTGATTCCCGCTCCTTCCAGCTTTTCCAGGAGCGGACCGATGTAAGCTCCAAAGGTTCCCGTGCCCGAACCGGGATGGACCAGCACTAAATCAGGATTCAGCTCAATTATCTTTTCCACATTGGGCTCATAGAAGTTACCCACCGTTGGCAGAGTCTTGAACACAGGAAAAATGGAGTAGATGTCGATGTTCTCCGGCCCTCCCACAACCATGCTGGAAGGCACCCTCAAGGTGCGAAGAGTTTCCAGATGCTGAGAGATGGTGCAGACCACCGATTTTATGGGCCGATAAATTGTGACGGTCCTATCCTTGGTATCTGTAACGGTAATTGGATATGCTTCATGGATGTGTTTGATCTCAGTCAAGTCCTTTTCCGCGATCTTACCCTGGCCAAAGGCCTCCTCAGCTCTCTTGACCTCCTCAGCCGATATCAACCGGTCGCCGTCCAGATCTCCCGGAACAGTAGGCAGAGCCTGGCAGGGGATAATGAAAATGAACAGAAGGAGAAGGGCAAGCGAGCCTCTGGCCCTCATAAAAAGCTCCCCCTTCTCTGGCCAAGAGCAAAGACGCTGCAAATGAGATGGCATCGCTTTCATAACCTCCTCTAAGTTGCTGCAGTGATCTTCACCAGAGTATCTTCGTAGGGGATTTCGGCTGGCTCTGCTCCGGGTCGGTTGGGGCCCAGTACTACCCCATTCAGTGTGTAATTTCCGGGCGTAAGGTTTACAGTTGCATTCTGGAAGCAGGCATAGTGTGCTTCATCAGAGCGAGCGATCTTTATGCTTACATTGGTCTTATTTTCAGGAACGGTAACTACTGCATCACCTAGAAAGTGCATGGCCCCCAGGATCATCCTGTAGGCTGTGACGTTGTAGCAGCCTGAGGAGAGATTGCTGAAATTAAATGAGCCGTTCATATCGGTCTTGGTGATATTGGTCGGCATGGCAGCCCCAACAACGGTGCATTGTGACCAGGCGCTCATTGATAGAAGACAAAGAGCCACGGTTAGGAACAATGCTGCGAAAATAATTAATTTGCATTTCATATTAGTAGTATCTCCTGTTACGCAACTGATGTGAAGACTTATCAAGTATTACTTAAACTTTACCAATTAGCACAAAATAAAGAAAATAGCTATTATATAACTAATATTATGTATTTGTTCATACTATTTGCGAAAGATTTATTACTATGCACGACAACATTCGGGTTGTGGGCGAGTAGTGCAAAGGCCTCCTTTACCATATCGCTCTTGCAGCGCTCACTTGCCAAAGTGAAATGAAAAGGGATGAATGATGTGCCCTGGCCAATCTGCCATTGGCCGCCCTGGGGTTTGCGGCTTACGGTCGGGGCGCTTCTCTTCTGCAGATGCTTTGCACTTCACCAGAATTCTTTCTTCCGCCTCATGAACAGATAGACAAAGAACGGCACACCCAGGAAGGCGGTCATGATCCCGACGGGCAGGATCACGGGGGCCAGGATGGTTCGCGCTGCCGTATCGGCCGCTAGCAAAAGCAGTCCGCCCACCAGGGCTGAGGCGGGAAGCAAAAACCTGTGATCTCCGCCGATGACCATGCGCGTGATGTGAGGCGAGACCAGGCCGATGAAACCGATTGTCCCTGTAAAGCAGATCACGCTCGCCGTAATGAGAGACACTGCCATCATGCAGATGACCCGCGTCTTTTCCACGTTCACTCCCAGGCTGGTGGCCGTCTCGTCCCCTGCGCCCATGGCATTGATATCCCAGGACTTAAGCAAGAGATAGGGAAAACAGATAGCGATGACAGCAGATACAATCCAGACCTTATCCCAGGAGGAGCGGCCCAGGGAGCCCATCATCCAGAAGACCACCTCTTGCACCTGCTCAGCGTGGCCGACGTACTGCAAAAAGGACGTCATGGCCTGGAAGAGGTACATGATGGCGATGCCGGCCAAAATCATAGTCTCGGGAGTGATGCCCTTGTATTTGGCCAGGCCATAGACAGTCATGGATGCGAGCAGGGTGAAGACAAAGGCATTGCCAATGATCAGCCACTCGCCTCCCACAAAGCCGGCTCCCAAGACTATGGCCAGAGCCGCTCCAAAGCTGGCCGCAGAGGAGATGCCCAATGTGAAGGGACTGGCTAAGGGATTCTTGAGGATGCCCTGCATCACGGCGCCAGCAATAGCCAGGCCCATGCCTGCCACGATTGACAGAAGAATGCGGTGCAGCCGCAGTCCCCAAACGATAGTATCCGCAAACCAGGACGTTTGAAAGCTGCCCGGGAAGAACCTGGCTAAAATGGCAGAATAGACATCCAGGACGCTGATATTGGCAGAACCCAAAGTCGCAGCCACTCCTGCCAGGAGAACGATTCCCATCACGAGGAGGATGAGAAAGAGCATCTTTCTGCCCACGAACTGCTGGTACTTCTCCCTCAGCAATACATTTTTGGCTGAAATTCCTGTGGACATCTCATTTTGCAATTTAAGTCATTATTGATAAGCATTTTGGATTAGGTATTACTTAATCATAAATTTCTTATCAGGCATATTCAATTTCAAAAAAAAAGGATTACTTTCAGATTAGCTCGCACTCGCAAGCTCCGGGTAGACGAAGGTCCGTCCTTCTGGATACTTGATGCCCAGGAGATCAAGATACTCCTTATAAACACCAGAGGGATCAAGATCCACGTCGGGGTGCAGCAGCTTGGCCATGAAGGCCGTTCCAGCTACGCTGCCCGGTCCATAGAGCATCTTACGGTAGACGATCCAGACATTATCCTTCTTGATGGCTGGAACAGCATTTCCTCCGGTGCGGCTCATAATCTCATCGCGAACCTGCTGCGCAGCAATTGTATTACTGGAAGGAAAAGCTCCCCAACCCAGAATGTCGTCCGACTTGACCTGCAAGATGATTTCCGGATTCTTGCTGATCACCGTCTCCCAGCTGGTAGTAATGGCCTCATCCGAGGAAGATCCAAAGATATTCAGTCCTCCGGCAAGCCTGATGCTCTTGTCGATATCTGAGCTCCCGCCATTGGTCTTCAGCTCTCCCAGTCCCTTGGGCTGCGTGCTTTCAAAATAGACCCTGGGAATGCTCTTGCCCTCGACGGCACTGGCAATTGCTTCCTTCTGGGAGTTCTTCCAGGTGATATACTCCTGGGCTTTATCCTCTTTGCCCAGAATCTTGCCCAATTGGATGATCTCCTCATCTATGCTCTCACCCTTGTAGAAGCTAAAACCTGCAACAGCGATGCCCTTGAAGGGTGCCAGACCCTCGGCCACAGCGTCCACACCATAAGACTTTCCCCCCATTTTGCCAGAAGGATAGCCTAATACCAGGATATTGGGCGTTATGATATCCTCATTTCCCTTGGCGATCTGGGCTATGACCTCATAATCAGGCGCACTCCATTTGCCCACTAGTGCCTTATTTTTGAGATTCGGAAAATACCAGCTATACTTTTGGACTGTATCGGTAACGCCGACGATCATGTCCTCCGCACCCATAAGTTCGACTGCTTCTGCAGCATCGGTGCTCAGTACGATAATCCTCTCCACCGGCATTTGCAGGGTGACCTCTCTGCCTGCGGAGTCATTGATGGTCAATGGATACTCTGCCGCCCCGCATGGGCTGCAGAAGAGCAATGCCACCAATGGTAGAATCAGCAAAGCTGAAACTGACTGTATCTTCATATCAATTCCTCCCATTATTCTTAATTGTTAGAACAATTCTAATATAAGTCCCTTTTGTTAATAAATTTATTAGCTTTATTATTATGAAATTTGTACCTTCCACCAGGACTTATGATCTGCGCCAGCGTTCTGGGATTTGTGATGATCGCAATGGAGCCGAAGAGATCCCAAAAGGCGCTGGAGCTGTAGGTTAGAGAGGAGAGCCCGAGAATCTTCGAAGGACGCGCAAAAGACTGAATAAATCACTATGAATTGTGCTCGATAGCCGCCTGCAGCTCCACCATGTTGATCGGTTTGGCTAGAAAACCATCTCCGCCCCCATTCATGCAGGTCTCTTTGCAATAAGCGCAGGCGGTGACGAAAACTATTCTCGGACCCTGTGGCCAGCGTTTCCTGATGATTCTGGTAGCTTCTATTCCATCCATTTCAGGCATCTGGATGTCCATAAGCACCAGATCGTAGGAGCGATATTCAAGGGCTGCTAAAACTTCATAGCCGTTGACTGCTAGGTCGGCATCATGGCCCAGCTTCCTGAGCATCAGCAAGGTGATCATCTGATTCGTAGGGTCGTCCTCAGCCAGGAGAATGCTCAAAGAACCATTATGCTGTGCCCCTTCCTCAGAAACCCGACATGCTCCGGCCCCAGATGCCATATCCAATCTCCATTTTTCTAGAGATAGGTATTATTTAGTAATAAACTTTTTGGTTAAGGTAGCAAAAAACGTGGAAGTTAATATATTGCTTCATTAGCAGACTTGCTGAAGCTTTTGAACCTCAGAAAAAGGAAAAGCAGAAAAACTGGCCTTTATCGGACTGAAGTTTCAGGCCGCCTGGAGCACCAGCTGCTTATTGTGGCTCAGCACCTCTGCCATGGTATCCGCTCCCGGCACCGAGCCTGGGAAGTTGGTGAAGATGACGCGCTTGGCATTGATGCCCCTGTCCTTTAGAGCCTCCTCTATGCCCTTGGCCAGCTCACCCGACTGCATATTCTCGATGACGTAGGTGACGTTTTGGTATTTGCTGGGGTTGGCGTTGATGTCGTCCACTACCTTGGCCGCCGTCTTGGTTCCATTCATGGCAAACTCGGGGGCGAAGAAATTTACCACATTCATGCCCAGCCATTTCTGCACGGGATCTTTTTGCCAGAGCATAACTATGACCTGGGTCTGATTGAGCTGCTTCTTCTCCGCTTCATTGGGCTCGATGGCATCAAAGCTCTTTGTATAATCATTGTAGCGCTGCTCGTAGTAGGTTTTGTTGGCCGGATCTTTGTTTGCCAGCCATCCCTCTACCTCGCCGGCCAGCAGCTTGGAGTTGGTTGGCGTGTTCCATCCGCGAGACGGGTTGGAAATGGTATTCCATTCAAAAGCGCCGTAGTTGTTAGCCTTCATAAAATCATTAACTGCAGGCATGTTATATTTTTGGTCGTTGCTGTCGTTGTATGCCATGAACATATTAGCGTTCTTGATGAAGTCCATATTGAGCTGGATGCGGCTGGGAATGATGTCGGTCTGCAGGTGCGGGCACAGGGTAGGGTCGGCGATGGAAATGGCCTCCACTCTATCGCCGCCGATGTAGGTTGCCGGGTCCATCAATACACTGGTGGTGCATACGATCTTAAGCGTTGGCGATGACGTTTGCGCACAAGCAGGAACGATCAAAAAGATCGCCAGCAGCAGTATGGCTACGCTGGATGATTGAATTTTCATAAGTTGCAATTAGTAATACTAAATATTTAAGTTTTACTACTAATAACTTAACAATCTTTATCATTTCATATATAATATAACGAAAACAGTGCAAGCATCAGGTAAAAAGCAGCTTTATTATGAAACATTATCTCTTTTGGCCAGGAACGACCTCTCTATGTCTCCGGCCATCTTCCTGGCGATCTCCACTGGAATTCCCATGGCCAGGTATTTTTCGGGCAGCCAACCCCTG
>Ga0351915_1088_pt1 | contig 30512 bp, 1 predicted proteins | sample TotcelHT113001M6_FD_205802 | JGI IMG/M metagenome (GOLD analysis project Ga0351915, IMG submission 205802) | Enriched cells from coal bed in the Powder River Basin, Montana, United States - Total cells T11 rep1 HSBNCT.T11.300.1.M6 ...
CAACCGTCTGTCCGCCGAAGTCCCCCGGCACCGCGTCCGGATCACCCAGCCGTTCTGGCTCGGCCGTCACGAAGTCACCCGCGGCCAGTTCCGCCGCTTTGTGGAAGACCGCGCCTACCGGACCGAAGCCGAGCGGGATGGCAAAGGGGGCTTCGGACTTCTCGATGGCCAGCACAAGCAAGATCCCCGCTTTGTCTGGAATGCGGATCTGGGGTTCGAGCAGACGGACGAGCATCCGGTGGTGAACGTGTCTTGGAGCGACGCGTCGGCGTTCTGTGCCTGGTTGTCGGAGAAGGAAGGCGACAAGTCGTATCTGCCGAGCGAGGCGCAGTGGGAGTACGCCTGCCGGGCCGGGACCACGACGCCCTGGTATTCGGGTGGCCTCTGGAGCGAGTTGAAGTCGCACGCTTGGTTCGTGGACACGGCCAGAACGGGGACGCGTCCCGTGGGTCAGAAGTCGGCCAACCCCTGGGGCCTGTTCGACGTGCATGGCAACGTCTGGGAATGGTGCGCGGACTGGTACGACGCCGCGTACTACGCCACCTCGCCGCGGGACGATCCGCCCGGTGCGTCCGCGGGCCCGTACCGGGTGTCCCGGGGCGGAAGCTGGACCAATGCCGCCGGCGGATGCACGTCCGCGTACCGCTGCGGCTGGCAGGTGCCGCTGGGCCGCGCGGATTGCCGGGGCTTCCGCCTCGCGCGTCAGTTTGACGACGGGGCAAAGGAATCGAGGGCAAAGGAATGAGATGATTGTCAATCCTCTTCGGAACGAGTAGAATCAACACTGGGACTTGGGTCAATTTGCAGACGGCCGTTTCGGGCAAGAAGCAGGAGCATCTCCCGTGAGTATTGATCAGCAGGCTAACAGGTCTTTCTGTCTGACGGAAAGCGCTGATTTTCTGGCGAAGAACTGGGACCGGTTGCAGCACGATTACGGTGGAAAGTGGGTCGCCTGCGCCGGCCGCTCCGTCCGTCTATTCAGCGATGATCTGGTACTGGCAGGAACGCATCGAGGCCACGTGCCCTGCGGAAACACTGCTGGTTGAATACGTCCCACTTCCGAATGAGCCGTTGGATTGGAAATGATCGTTCCGTGCAATCCGCGGTGCTCTTGCCTCTTTGCCGCGCAAAAAAACAACCACCCGCCAAACCACTAAACACGACCACACCGCAAGGACAAGGGAACACTAATATTAGCTAATTAACGCTAATTGAGACGCATCAGTGGAGATTAGCGAAGATTAGTGTTCCAAGTTTTTTTGAGGGATTTGCTCTTCCCGAGTCTTGTTTAGTGATTTGGCGGGTCGTTGAAAAAAAACAAGAAATCGGTCATTTGCCCGTTTTCCTGCCCAATCCGCGGTCCCAGCAGCCTTCTTGTCATCCCGCCCCGCCCGCAGATGAGCGTTGATCAGCGTCGATCAGCGGTTGCCCTTCTACCGCCGGAAGAACGGCGAATGGCCCTGAGCAACACCAATGAAATGAGCTTCGGGATCCGTTGAGCGGAAAAACTTTTGGGAATTCTGTCGAATTGTCCATTTTTCTTGCTCATCGCCTCGGGCGTTCGGGCATTTCTTCTATGCGCGGACAGTCCGGCCATGCGCGCGGCCCGATCCGTCGGGCTTGGGAATCACGCCCGGTTGGGGTTGTTAACGGGGCAAACCCAGAGACTGGCAGGAAGATGGAGGGCAGAAAAATCTTGGAATTGAGGTTTTTCATTTTCCTGCCCCAATTTTCCTGCCCGTTTCGTCGCCCTACGAGTGAGCTACTTCAGGCCGTTCACCTAAGGAATTCGCCATGAATACGCAAGTTTCCCCTCTGTCCGGTGTATCGCGCGACGCTGACCCGACCGCGAAAAGCTCCCGCCGGCGCCGCCAGGAGCGTGCCGCCCGCCGGACCCGGAACCGGCGCGATTTCCGCCGGCTGAACATGGAGTCGCTGGAAGGCCGTCTGTTGCTGACCGGCTGGCCGGAAGCGGTCGACCGATACCTGGGCTTGGCGGGGGACGGCGCATCCGCAAGTACCCTCGCCCCACTGGGGAGAGGGCAGGGTGAGGGGGCGGGAGAATCGGCAAGTTACTTCGTCAGCGTTACTGCCGCCCCCCCGAATGTGACCGTGACGCCCGAGCCCATGCCGGCGCTGCGGCAGATCGTGTTTGTGGATACCGGGGTCGAGGACTACCAGCAGTTGACCGCCGCCGTCACGGCACAGCTTTCCGTAGGTTGGGTCTCCAGACCCGACGCTGCTGTAGGTTGGGTCTCCAGACCCGACCCAGCAATCCCGGACACGGACGGGTCTGGAGACCCATCCTACGAAAACACGGCCGGCGGGCCGATCGGCGTCTTCGAGTTGTCCACGGACCGGGACGGGGTCCAGCAGATCACCGAGGTGCTGGCCCGGCAGACCGGGATCGACGCCGTCCACATCCTCTCGCACGGCTCCAGCGGCAGCCTGCAACTGGGCAATATGCACTTGGACGGCGGCAATCTAAACGCCTACTCCGGCCAGCTCGCCCAGTGGGGCACTTCCCTGACTCCCGGCACCGACATCCTGTTGTACGGCTGCAACGTGGCGGCGGGGGCGGAGGGCGTTGAGTTCGTTGAAAATCTTGCCCAGTTCACCGGCGCCGACATCGCCGCCTCGACCGACCTGACCGGCAACGCCGCACGCGGCGGCGACTGGGTGCTGGAGGCGAGCACCGGTGTGATTGACGGCGCGCCGTTCGCTACGGACGCGTACGTGACTACCTATCCGTTTGTGCTTTCAGTTCCCGCGTATACGCTCTCCGATTCGTCGAAGCCGGACGTCAATGCTGTGTGGAGCGCATCCGCAAGTGTGTCAGACTACCGCACGCTCACGGTCAAGCACTTGGAACAACCGCTGACTGTCCGGTTCACGTCTCAGAATGTGACGCTCGAGCACGGAACAGGCACAGACAAGAAGACCCTTTCGGCCACAGGGCTCACGAAGATCGTCGTCCAGAGTAGCAGGGTGACCGTCACGACGCAAGTGCAACAGGGTGCGCCGACTTCCGCTTTCACGCTCGATCTCGGCGGCAATGGGCTGGTTCTGGCAGACGCCGGCACAGTAACGGTGATCGCCCCTGGTGTGGCCAAGCTGGCCGACAGGCTTACGGTCAAAGGCGTCACCGACATCACCGGCAGCTCGGGAGACGACGTCTTTGTCCTGGAAGGAACAGCGAATATTCTCGGCTCGCTCGACGGCGGCGGAGGCACGAACACGCTGCAGTACACCAATCCTTCCGTGACCACCGTGGCCGTTGATCTTTCCGAAGCCGCGGCAAGTCAGGTTGCTCTCATCACCGGAAACGTGACGAATATCCAGCACGTGACGGGGGCAGCGGACATACCCAACGTGATCACCGGACCCGGCGCCGACGTCGCCAACCAACTCACCGGTGGCGGCAAGCGGGATACGCTGGATGGCGGAGGCGGCGCAGACAGATTGACAGGCAACGCTGGCAACGACGTGCTCAACGGCGGGGCCGGTGATAACGCAAACGATACGCTCCGGGGAGGCCTCGGTAACGATACTTATGTCTTCCAAGTGGTCGGTGCGACCGGTTGGGCCACGGATACCGTGGTCGAAAGCGGCGGGGGTGGAATTGACACCCTGGACCTAAGGGACGTGCGGACAAATCTCACGGTCGACATTCGCGAATCGAAGCCTGCGCAGCGGCGTCTCCTTTTCACTGGCCTGCCGGGCGGTAGCGACATCACGGTAAGGGACCACGATACGGAGCCCACTGCGCGCGATTATGTCGAGCAACTCGCGCTCGGCAACGCCATTTACACCGTCAACGTCGGGGACAGCTGGGCCAACGTCCTTGACGCGGGACCAAACGGAAATAGGACCTTTACGGTCACGGCCGAGGCCGGCGCCACGATCAATCTCGACTTCTCGACCGTCACGACGGAACTCCGTTTCGTCGTCACCAAGAACGATTCGTCTGACACGCAAGTGACGGTCACCGACCCGCAGACCGCCAACACCTTCGTGCTGCTGGCGAAATCGGGGGCGACAGTCAATCTTGTCGGTGGAACGAAGAACGATGCCTTCCAACTCAAAGACCTCGTCACGCTGAAAGGCACCATCGACGGTGGCGGCGGCGCGAACAATTCCCTGGACTACTCCGCCTACGGCGCTCCCGCCGTCACGGTTCGTACGGCTGACGCAGATCCCGGCTCGTTTCCTCTGGGGAACTGGGCAACGGGCATCAAGGTCGACGCCAACCGAGCTCCTCAAGGCGGAGGCTTCAACCGGATCCAGACGATCATCGGCTCGGCTGCCGCAGACCTTCTGGCCAGCGACGCCCTCCCACACATTGTCACCGGGGGGAAAGGGAACGACGTGATCCTCGCCCGCAACGGCATCGCCGAGACATACGAGGTGACTCGAGTCAGCGCACAAAACGGAACAGAGTTTGTGGTGGATGGCGACAGTGTGGCAGCGTTTCCCGTCGGGACCAGGGTCCTGGTCACCGGATCGGACAAGAACGACGGCCTGTACACGGTGACGGACGCAACGACTTCCAACGATAAGACGACAATTGTCGTCCAGGAGTCCATCGATGCGACCACAACCAAATACGGCCAAGTTTCGAGTCTGCGCGGTGAGCTTCGCGGCGGCGATGGCGATGATCTCCTGCTCGGACAAGGTGGAAACGACCTACTGTTGGGCGGCGACGGCAAGGATGTTTTGGTTGGCGGGCCCGGCAACGACTGGCTCGAGGGCGGGTGGGGCTCGGACACGTACGTCTTCAACGACGGCTGGGGTCAGGATACGGTCGTCGAGGCGTTCGCTGCGAAAGACCTGGAAAGCGACAAGACCGCCACGAAAAAGCCGACCGATACCCTTGACTTCTCGGGTGTCACCACGCCCATCACGCATGTCCTGAGTGCGGGGACGCTCCAGGCCAGTACGGACGTCTGGGTGTGGAACCCCGGAAAAAACCCCGTGAATGGGGCATTTGCCGGGTCTTCCTCCGGCACGGTCGACGGCAAGTGGATCAAGGCCGAACCGCTCAAGCCGTTTACCGCCGCGGCAGACACGACGCATTTCACAATCGACAACCACGAACTTAAAGTGGGCGACAAAATTGTTTTCTACGAGGTAGCAGGCACGAAGCTGCCGTTCGAAGGACATACCAGTCTGACCTCAGACCCCCTGCACCCGGAGGAGATCTACTTCGTCACGAATCATGTTAACAACAACACGATCGAGGTGTCGAAATCAGCGCAAGGTAGCGCTCTGACGGTGAAGAAGGCCGGCAGTGGAAACGCAAGGAAGGTAGTTGACGTTGAAGCCGACAGCAATCGCGTCACAACCGCACCGGACACGCTAAAGGAGATTGAAAAGATCACCGTCCCGGCCACAGACCAGACTTTCCTCTTTGGGAACGACTGGGGCATCAAGACGAATCCGCTGCACTCGGAGATGGTGGAGGGCCTCCAAAACCAAGACCGGGCGCTCGAGATCGACATCACCGCGCTGGCCAACGTCCAGAACAGCGATTTCACGCTCGTCGAGGTGGTTACCCTCGACCTTTCCAAGACCTACGAGAAAGCCACGCTCGCGTACTCACCTCTCGTGCTCGACGCCACCGGCGACAGCCTGAGCCTCGATCTGGACCTGGCCGGGTTCCTTTCCGCAAACGGAAAGTTTGAATTGGTTGAGTCGCCCCACGGCTTCGAGAAAACAACAACCTACACCGCCTCGGCGGCCCCGCAGGTTTCGACGCTCGGGATTCCTGCTAACGTGCGTATCTCGCTCCTATCTCACAAGACCGTCGTGACGGTCAAAGAAGCTCTTCTTTCGTCGCAGAAAACCAATCTGGCGAAACTGAAGCTGCGTTTGCCCGTCAACCTGGCGGGGGTTACCAGAGGCGAGGGCAATGTGCAATTAACGTTCCCCAACGGCACCGATCCGCGCAAAATCTGGGGCGATGGAACGGCGAACGCCCCCGTAACATTTCAACTCTGTGCGCAGGACGGTTCCAACCCGATCACGATTCAGGGAAGGTACACCGGCTACAGCGAAAACACGGTGACCGTGGTCCCGGTAGGTCAAGTCCCAAGCTTGGTGGGGCACATGCAGCTCCGCGTCGATCTTCCGGTCGCTGCGATCGACCTTGGCAGCGACTGGTTCACGCTGGCGGGCGACCAAACGGCGTCGTTCAAGAAGGATGCGAAGGTCGCCCTCGCGGGGCAGACCTACGTAGTGAAACAGGACGCGACGCTGGTTGAGGGGAACACGAGGGTCGTCGTCAAGCAAGCGCTGGAACTGGGTTCCATTCGCCTCGTCGTCAACGACGTGAACGTCGTGGCGGATGTCATCGCGCTCAACCCGAGCGGGAAGCAACTCACGGTCCTCGGCGACCAAAGGGCGACGTTCACGGCCGGGCAAGCCATCGCATTCCGGGCCAGCAATCTTACGGTGGCGGGGAACGCCGTTCTTGGTCCTGACGGCACCACCACGGTGGTGACGGTTACAGAAGTAATCAATGCGGTCACAGGTACACGCGACTTCCCGGTTCTTCGCGCGGCGTCTGCCTTCAAGATTCAAGGTGCAAACGGCGCGATACTTGAAAACGCGACCAAGGTGCGAGTCGACACCACGGACTACGACGTGGTCGAGGTGCATAGCGACGGCGACGGCGCGGCGCGAACGACAAGAGTACTGTTGAAGGCAACCGCTCCGGCCCCGACCGCCGGGGCGCTCTCGCGCATCGATGCCGTCAAGGGAGCTAACGCGAATCAGCGGACATTCACCGTCGCAGGCGATGCGACCGCCGCCTACGCTGCCAGAGCCGCCTTCAATGTGAAGCCTTCGACCGGCAACGCGGTTGAATTTCAGGTTGAAAAATCGTGGTATCGGCCTGACTCGGACGAGACGAGCATTGTCGTCAGCGCGGCAATTCCTGCCGATGCTCTGACAGAGGCCGTCCTAATTCGCACCGTCGCGGACGCAACGACGGCAACAGTCCTCAAGGTTCAGGGCGGTGGCGTGGTGGTTGACAGAGCGGCCACTCTCCATGCGACCGATCGGACGACCGCTACTGCCATTGTCACGGGGGCGGCGCCGTACGTTCCGCCCGCACAGCTCACGCTGGACTTCCGGGCCGTGAACAAGGAGTTGCGGTTCGAATTCACCACCACCACCGTGGACGCGTTTGACCGGACTGTCAGTGACCCGAAGGTAATTTTGAAAGGAGACTATGCAAAGAACTTCCCAAAGGGCAGCCGACTCACCCTGGTGGGGCCTACTACAACCAATACCGTGCTCATCGTTGCGGAAGATGCGAGTTACAGCAAAACCACAGAGAAGACCACGATTCGCGTCGTCGGAAGCCTGCCTAGTTGGGCCGCATCGTTTTATGGCGTGCAAGAACTCAACAAGTTGACCGTGAAGCGCGTCTCCGCTGCACCGATCGAGAAGGCCTTTGCCGGGTTGTTTGGCAACACGGCGAGTTTCATCACCAGTTGCATCGACAATTGGGGCGGCTGGTACGCGCCGATCACGATCACGGGGATCAACGAGCATACCACGATCCTGGCGGGCCGGGAAAACAACTCGTTTGTCGTCTTCGACAAATTCTCGTTCGACGGCACGCTCATCGGGGGTCAGGGATTTCGGAGCTTGAGTCAGGATGCCCAGGGCTGGGTGGCCCAACTGCTTGATCCAAGTAGTCTCCTGGCACTGTCGGCGGAGTCGTTCCTGGCCAACCTGTTTGTCAGCAATACGGTGGACTACACGCAGCAGTTGAGCCCTGTTCTGGCCACTGCCGTGGAGCCGTTCTGGATTGCAGATTTGGTCCTGCCGCTGCCTGCAGACCTCGTCGGAAACTTTCGAAACATTCCGCAGCGGATCAGCGGCTTCACGGGGCACGTCGAGAATCTGGACGGCAATGTCTCTTACGGTTGGGGGGCCACGGGCGTCATCGGGAGCAATCTGGGGCTCGGAATCGGCGACACGTCTTTCAGTTTCGGGGCCAACGGTCTGTCGGTCGGCGGGAACTTCATTTCCAACGCAGTGAATCAAGCAACGGGTATGAGCGAGAGCGAGAGCAAATGGGCCAAGTTCGCGGACACGCTGCGCCAGACCATGGCCCCCACGTTGGCCCCGGGCATTCATTTGGTGGCGGGCAAGAGCGGCCCGGACACCTATTCGTTCGGCGGTGTATGGGGCGTGGCGGTGGTGGTGGAGCCGATCACGTTGCTGCCGATTTTGGACATTTTGAACGCCGGCGATACGCTGGATCTTGACGGCGATCTGCAGGCGGTGGTCTTCGACTGGCGGCCGGGTCTTGAGACCACCGCGGACATTATTGATTTTGGCACGAATCTGGTGATTGTGGCGGCCGCGGACGCCGTGATCGACACCACCAACGTTTTTACGGCGATCGGCAGTGCGTTTGCGGCCTGGGGCAACGCCGACGTCTGGAACGGCGGGTTTCCCAACGTGCTGATTGCCAACGACATTGAAAACATTATCGGGGCCAGCAAAATCACGTTCGTCGGAAATGCCCGGCTGGATGGAATTGTTTCCGGCGCCACCACGCTGGACTACTCCAAGTACGACGGACCGGTCAGGACCGAGTTGGGCACGTTGGATTGGGACTTTGGTTTCGACCTCGCTTCCGCCTGCCCAACGTGCGCTAGGTTTTTCGATTTGCCGTCGAATCTTCAGATTACTTGGGGCCAAGCGACCGGAGTACACGGCGACCGGTTCTTTGGTTTGGACGACTTCATTGACGCCATCATAGTGGCGGCAGGGGCAGAGAACTGGGAAGGATCGACCGCCCAAATTGCAGTGGACTCGGTCAAGACGGTGATCGGCAGCCCGCAGAACGATGTCCTGAAGGGCAATTCTCTGGACAATACCTTCGTCATCGGCCACGGAGGCGTGGACGATGTCGACGGGAAGGCTGGCACGGACACACTAAGCTGGGCAGGCGGTGGCAGTGGTGTGGTCATGGATCTGAACCTGGAGAAGGTCGGAAACAGCCGACGGCCATACATCCTGACGCCCGGCAACGTGGAGAGCGGGGATTCTTTCACGGTCACGCTCAACGACGGGTCGAACACCGAGTCGGTCACCTACGCGGCGACGTCGGCCACGGTTGCGGACGTCACCGCCGGGCTGGCCGCCGCAATCGCGGCCAAGCCCGAGTCCAGCCTGTTCCGTAGTGTGACCGCTTGGGACGACGAGGAACATCTGACTTTGTTTGTCGATAACGCATGGACCGTGACGACCGCGACGGAAAATGGGGCGGGTAATGCGAACGCCTCCCCTCAGACGTTGTCCGCGAAAGCCCGGTGGCAGTTGGTGCCGCAGTTCGTCGAGGTGGGCGATCGCTTCGCAGTGACGCTCAACGGCACGGAGTCCGTCGAGTATGTGGCGACCGAGGCTACCGCTGAAAATGTCACCGCCGGGCTGGCGGCTGCGATCAATTCGGAGAAGACCAGCAATCCGACCGGCCTGTTCGGCCAAGTGACCGTGTCGGACGGCGGTGTTCCGTTTTTTACGCTGGATGTCGATAGCACGTTGACGGTCGCCTTGTCGGCGACCGAGGGCGGCGGTGCGGACGAGCAGGTGCTATTGCGCACATGGGTCTTGAGCCCGGCAAACGTGGAGGCCGGCGATTCGTTCACGGTCACAATCGGCAACGGGAGTGAGACGCACGACTTCTCCTTTACGACTGGAGCGGGCACGGGCACCGTTGCCGCCGTTGTCGCCGGGCTGTATGACGCGATCACCGGTATCGCGGCCGGGGAGTGGTACAGCGGTCTGGCGGCGTCACAGGACGGGACGAGTCTGACGCTGGAGATTGATGACCGTTGGACGTTGACGACGGCGACGGGGAACGGCGGAGTTGATGGCAGCCAATCCTTGACTGCCAGTAATGCGCCGTGCCGCCTGCGGCCCGTGAGCGTTGAGGTGGGCGATAAGTTCACGGTGACGCTGAGCGACGGGACCAATTCGGAATCCGTCACGTACGTGGCGACCGAGGCTACGGCGGCGAACGTGACCGGCGGGCTCGCCGCCCTGATCGCGGTTGCCGCGGGCGACTCCGGGTCCCTGTTCGCCGGTTGGAGTGCCACGGATTTGGAAGACAACGGCAATTGTTTTCTACGGATCGAGAATGGGACCAGCACGCTGATGTTGACGACGGCGGCCGAGGAGGGAGGCGGTGCGGACGAACAGGACCTTCTGGACGCGTTTCGGACTGTACCTGATTTGGCCACTTTCCTGAACATTGAGCGGTTTGCGGGTGGTCCGGGCAACGACGTGTTCCTTGGCACCAGCGGGAATGACTATTTCGTGTTCGAGCCGGGCTGGGGGCACGATGTTGTCTACACAATGGGCGGGGACGACATCCTGGCGTTCAGCGATGATTTCAGGGGGACGACACCCAATCCTGTCGTCGGCTACAACGGGCCCGGTACAAGGATGTGGGAGTGGCTAGACGACTTAGGAACATCACACACAATTACGGTATTCGGCAACGCCGACGTACCAGCGGCATCCCGCTCTATCTGGCAGCCGAACGCGCCCGCAGCGAATTTCTGGCTGAACCTGCCCTTTGACGTATCGCTGCAGGCTCCAGAAGGTGCCGAGCCGGCGGCAGGCGCGAGCGTGGGCCTGACGCAGGAGCAATTGGACACCGTTCTGGATGCGGCCGTGGCGCGGTGGCAAGCCTTGGGGGCCGAGCAGTTGTCCCTGGACTTGCTGGAGAGGATCGAATTCACGGTTGCGGATTTGCCGCCCGGCGTCATCGGGCAAGTGGGACCCAACCGGATCGCGCTGGACGTCACGGCGGCCGGGCTCGGTTGGTTCGTGGATGCGACGCCGGCGGACGATGCGGAGTTTGCCACGCGGGCGGAGGACGGTGCCTTGCTGGCCGGCGGCGATAGTCCGGCGTACGGGCGGATCGACCTGCTGACGGCGGTGATGCACGAGGTGGGCCACGTCCTGGGGTTGGGACACGTCGACGTCGCCGGACGGGCGCTGATGGAGTTGCGGCTGCAAACGGGCGTGCGACTCGAGCCCAGCGAGTTGGACCTTGCGGCCGTCGGCGTGACCCGCGACTGGGCCGCCCTGCAAAACGTGGAGGCGACGGAGCGCGACGAGATCGTCGTCGGCCTGGGGCACTTCAATACTTGGGTGACCGGTCTCAGTCAGGAGTTGGACGACAAACTGGCCACGGAGATTCCCTTCACGAGCACATCCCTGGCCGACCTGCTGGGCAAAACGCTTTCAGGGTCCGGTCCATTCGTGGTTGAGACCCAGGTGGCGAGCCAAGTCTCGGCCTTTATCGCCGATCTTCAGCTACTGTTCGCAAATGATGAAGTCTCGACGGTCGACATCGTCACCACGTTCGACGAATTGGAATTCAGCAGTGTCAACAATCCGAAGCAGTTTCGAGCCACGTTGGAGCTGGCGGCGTTGGACACGACTTTTGCGCTGGACTTGGACGGCTTGTCGCTGCCGGATGATTTCCTGGGATCGGGTTTGGATTTCAGCGACTTTTCCTTGAGCCAGGTGGGCGCGCCTCCCACGTTTCCGGTGACCGGCGGGGTGCAGTTGGTCTTCGAGTTCGGGATCGGCGATGACGGCGCGTTCTTTGTGCAGGACCCGGCACTCGAATTCCAGTTCACGTTCGGTGCTGATCCGATCCCCGTCATCGGCGCCAATACCGGGGGACATACGATCACGGTTGCCGGAGACCAGTCCGCGCTGGTCCGGTCGGGGGATGTCGTGGAAATCATGGGCTCTTCCGGAAACGACGGCGCGTACCTTGTGCTGGAGTCCATCTACGACGCGGCGACGGGGACGACGATCACGGTGTCGAACGCGTTCCCAGTGGCCAGCCCCACGCAGTTGGGGCAGGCGGTTATCGCGGCCCAGACTTTCAATATCACGGCTGCCAGCGCGCCGGGTGACAGTTTCACATTTGCGGGACAGCTCGACGCGTCGTTTGGCCGGGCCAAATTGGTGTTCGTAGGGGATCTGACGGCGGACTTCGCCACCGGTGATGCGCTGACAATCGTCCGCAAGGACCAGACGAGCGAGAGTCTGAACGTGGTCAGCGCGGTGTACGACGTCCGAGGCCGGATCACCACGGTGGTGCTCGACGGTCTGTTGGCCAGTCCGTGGGCCGCGACAGAGGTCGAGTTCGACGAAGAGACTTACGAGATCAGGAAAGCGGAGAACCCCAGCTTTCTGCTTTCCGGGTCCAGCAGCAACGACGGCCCGTATTTCGTCGCCGGCTACGGCTACGATGCGGCCACCGGCACCACCAGCCTGATTGTGGACGGGGACATCGCCAGCGGGGCGGCGGACGGCGGCATTCGCGCCACGTTTGACACGGAGGTCGGGTTCGGCCCGCTGGGTTTGGAGATCGACAACGGGGTGCTGGGATTCGACGCGTCGATGCGGCTCAGCTCCGGTTTGCGGCTTCAAGAGGCGGAACTCCAGGCAGGGTTCGTCCTACAACAGCTCGACCCGGACCTTGCGCTGCAGGGGAGCTACGACGTCCGGCTGCCGATGAACTTCGCGGGTGCGCTGCGGGGACTCGATATCGGCCCCATCGTGTTGGGAAACAGCAGCGATTTCGGCTTTGCCAGCGCCAGCGATCTACCGTCGTTTCTTGGCAAGATCGCCACGGGTCTGTTGCCTCATGACCTGGATTTCGTGCAGGCATTCAGCTTTCAAGGTATTTCCCTGGACATGATTCTGGCGGCCGCCGAGTCGTTGCTGGACGACATGGTGGGCATCGATCAGGAGGTGGTGGGGCTGATCCACGACGGCGACCTGGACGTCTACGAGCAGCAGTGGGTGCGCAGCGCAACGCCTTCTGTCAGCAGCTACGCTGCGGTGCCTGCCACGGGCGACCAGAACTCGCAAGTCGTCTCGCTAGGCAGCGGGGTTTCCGTGCGTCTGTATCAGTGGATCGTCTCGGGCGCCAACTGCTGGGGCCGGGAGGAAACGGGGGATCTGGGCGAGTCCGAGTTGTGGGTCTACGAACCCGGGGCATGGGAGAACGTCTACTCGTATCACGTCGACGAAGTGCGGCACGACGCTGTCTCCGAGGATCCGGTTGCGACGGTGGACGCTGGTGACCTCTACAGATATCGCGTGCGGGATGGTTCGCTGTACGACGACTTGCCGCTGATCGGCAAGAGCCCCGCGGATTTGCTGGGCAGCGGCACGGTCAGTTTTGCCCGAGGCCTGCGTGACGCGGTGAGTACGGTGCGGCAGACGGCCCGCAATATTGGGGAGCTGGAGGACCAGTTGAACGCGACGCTACGGCACGTGTTCCATTTGGGAGACGACCAGAAGCTGGTGACTTTGGAGTACGCCAATTCGGCATTTCATTTCGCGCTGGATTGGCAGTACCTTGCGCTGCCCAACACGGATACCGACGGAGATGGCATTGACGACGCGCTCATGTACGCTCTCGATTTGGATGTCGCCGATTTGGGACTGGATGATTGGCTGGGATTCGATCTTGACGACTTGGTAGATCTGGAGATCAGCGCGCAGCTTACTCTGGACGCATCGGCGGCCCTGCATTTGGGATTCGGCTTTGATCTGAGCGATATCACGACGCCGGTGTTCTACGTTGACCCGGAAAGCGGCGTCCAAGTCGAAGTCACGGGCACAGCGGAGAATCTGGATTTCTCGTTGGGTTTCGACGTGGCTGGGGCGACCCTGGGACTGCTGGCCAGGGATGGTTCCGCCTCGGTGCAGTTGGGCCTGTTCGCCAACCTGGGTGCTCCCGGGGCCGATGGGGACGGCAACGGCGTTCTGGACGTCGATGAACTGGGCGGCGCTTTCCAAGCCGAAGCGTATGGCAGCGCCGTGCTGGACCTGCCGCTGTACTTCCCGATCCGGGCCTTGCCGGTGGGCGGGACGGAGCAGGACCGCGACGGCGACGGGATCGGCGACAACGTACTGCACGCGCAGGCCCAGTTTTCCATCGACGAGAACCTGCAACTTCAGACCGGGTTCAGCTACGTCCTGCCGGACTTCAGCCTGGATTTCAATCTGGCGCTGGCGCTGCTGACGCTGCTGGACGATCCGGCCACGCTGCTGAGCGGCATCGAAGGCTTTTTCAGCGCGGTCGATACGACGGCCAACGGGATCGACACGATCGAGCTGCCGCTGATCGGCGGGGCGGCGTTTGACAGTCTGGCCGGGAGCTTGCGCGGGCTGCGGACCAGCGTGCTGGGGTCCAAGGGCACAAACGGGCAGTATGCTAACGACGGGGGTCTGGGGCATTGGCTGCAGATGCAAGCCGCGGCCGGAAACAGCGTGTCTGAGAAAGTTCTGAACATGATCCGCGGGAAACTGTTCGACGGCCTGCGCCCGCTCAATGGCACCATGTTCGCTTTCGTCGTGCCCGATCTGGATGAATACGGCGCGCGGCAATACGACAGCAGCGGCAAGCTGGTCACGAAGAAGCTCGCTGACCCCCATGCCGATGGGACACCCGCCAGTGCGAACGATATCCAACTGACGCTCTCGTCCGATGGCCTGTTGACCTTCAATCTGATGTTCGGCGGGACGCTGGTTGACGGTCAAATTCCCCTGGACTTCAGTGCCGGGATTCCAGGGATCAATCTGGACGTGAACGCCGACTTGCAGGCCAAGATCGACTACTTGATGGGCATCGGCCTGGGGATCGGGAACATGGGAGGCGGCGCGACAAATTTCGGCGTGTTCCTGGACACCAGCGGGATCAACGTGGACGGCGAGGAGATCGCCTTGGATGTCAGCGCGGGCCTGACGCCGGGCTCGACGTTCACGGGAACGCTCGGTTTCCTGAAGATGCAGTTCGAGGACGTGAATTCACTCGGCAGCGGCATCCGGGGCCACCTGGGGGTCGATATCGCGGACGCGGGCGGGGACGGGAAATTGACCCCCGGCGAGTCCGTGGTCTTGGCGTTGAACGCCTCGGCCTATGTGGACGTCGACCTGAGTGCCACGCTCAACACCACGTTCGGCGACGTTCTGCCGTCGGTCACGACCATCATCCATTACGACCAGATGCTGGCCGACGTGAGCCTTTCCACCAGCGGCGGCGCCAGCTTCGACACCGGCTCGCCGCAGGTGTGGCTGGAAAACGTGACGCTGGACGTGGGCAGCTTCATGGGCAGCTTTCTGGGCGACACGTTCGACACGATCTACGACATCATCGAGCCGCTGGAGCCGCTGGTCGACCTGCTGAACCAGGAGATCGATCTGGGGATCAGCAAGATCAAGTTCATCGATCTGGCCTACCTGGCGTTGCCGGCCAGTACCGTCAATACGGCCAAGAAAGTGATCGAGGTCCTGGACACCACGTTGGATTTCCTGGAAACCGCGAGGAACCTCTCCGACGCCGGCACGATCAGCTTTGGCAATTTCTATCTCACCGGGGACTTCGTCGGAGACAGCAGTGCAACAGCGACGGCCCAGGACGTGGCGGGGGCGGCGGCGGACAACACGAAACTGAACGCACCGGGCCTGCTGGCCGGTCCCGACCAGAAGGGACTGTCCCCGAGCGGCGGCAGCGGTTCCAGTGGGCCGCGGTTCCGCATTCCGGTGCTGCAAGACCCGTCGACGATCCTGAACTTCCTGACCGGCAAGGGCGAAGTGGATCTGTTCTGGTACGACTTGCCGGACCTGGACTTGCAGTTCGTGTACCAGAAAACCTATCCGGTCTTCCCGGGGTTGAACGTGGGCTTCCAAGGCACGATCGGCGCCACCACGAACTTCGATTTCGGCTTCGACACCCGCGGCTTGCGGGAGTGGTGGCAGGAGCACGACTTTGCCCTGGCACAGAGCTGGCGGATCTTCAACGGCTTCTACGTGGACGACCACGGCCGGGAGAACTCGGACGAAGACCTGCCCGAAGCGACGCTGACGGCGTCCGTGGCCGCGGTAGCCTCGTTGGGCATCAGCGGCCTGGTCGAGGCGGGCGTCGCCGGCGGGGTCGAAGCGGTGATCGGCTTCGACTTGCACGACAAGCTTTCCTACGATGAGGACACAGGGAACCTGTTGGGCGACGGCAAACTGTACGGCGGCGAATTGCTCGAACGGATCAAGCATGGGCCGCAGTGCCTGTTCAATGTTTCGGGCCAACTGAGCGTCTTCCTGGAAGCCTTCCTGTGGGTCGGGCTCGACGTCGGCGTCGGGAAAATCACCCTGTACGAAAACAGCCAACGGTTTGTGGACAAGGTGATCGCCAGCTTCGATTGGAAGTGCGTCCACGAGGCGCCCGGAGATATTGCCCGGCTGAACACAAGTACGAATACGCTGGAGCTGAGGTACTTCGACAACGTCGACCAGTCCGACGCTCAGAACTACACCGTCGACGTCGTACCTGTCGATTCGACCTTGGACACCCCCGGAAAAAGGATGGCCGGCATGATCGACAAAGGGTATTTGGACCCCAGTGCCTACGAAGGCGACGCCGCCGCATGGGACGCCGTCAGATCGCAACTGGATGCCGCGTACAATGCTGCATCCGCTGCTGGCGGTAGCGGACACATTATCGTGGTGAGCACCGGCCTGCAGGCCGAGTTCTTCGCGGCCGACGACGTGGATACGCTGATTATCAACGGCACGTCGAACAACGACCGATACACGTTGAACAATCTGATTGGCCATGTCGGCACGATTACCATCAACGCGGGCGTCGGAGCCGACGCAATTACGTTCGGCGGCGAGCCGGGTGCCGCGGCGGCAACGTCGCTCACCATCAACGGCGGTGCCGGCAGTGACACGATCACGCTCAGCCCGGTTACCAGCGGCAGCGACGGGTTGGCGTCGCTGGTCATCAACGGCGGCGACGGGGATGATTACATCACAGTGGACACGTCGCTGCTGGGCAGCAAGCCGGCGGATACCTATCGGTTGCTGGGGCAAGCCGGCAAGGATCGGATCAACCTGACGGGGACGAATGCGGCCTACTCAGGCATCAGACTGGACGGCGGCCCCGGCGACGACGTGATCTTCGGCGGCCCCGGCCCCGACGTGGTCTACGGCGGCACGGGTTTCGACGTCATTGCGACCTACGGCGGAAACGACACGATTTATGGCGGCAACGAGCAGCCGGCGTTCTACACGGACGCCGACGGCAACCGAAGGGTCTCGCCGATCTACCAGTTGGATGGGACGCCGTTCGCCTACTACGACAAGTACGGTTGGCCGATTGAGGCTGCGCCGGAAACCGACGGTCTGGGGACGCCCATTACGCTCACCCTGGAAAACCACCAGGTGCGTTACTTCCACGGCGACGTGATCGACGGCGGCGAAGGGGACAACGTGATTCGCGGCGGCGACGGGAATGATGAGCTTACCGCCGGCCCGGGCAGCAACACGATCTACGGCGACGCGGACGACGACGTGATCTACGCCACAGGAAGTTCGGGCAACATCTACGGCGGCGCGGGCAACGACCGGATCATTTGGAACTCCGGCGCCGGCGGCGCGCCGACCTTCTGGGGCGGCGGCGGCGTCGATACGATCGAGGTGACGCTCGACGAATTGGACAACACCGTAACCCTGGCCAAGGCGGCGAGCGGCAATGCCGCGATCCTGACGGTCGACGAGAACCCCCTGACGCTCAATGACATCGAACGCGTCGTGCTGGATACCGGCGCGGGAGCGGACAACGTCACGGTCGGCGACCTCCTGGGCACGTCGATCCAAAGCATCGACCTGCAACTGGGTTCGGACAACAAGACCTGGCAGGCGGATCGGGACGACCGTGGCAATTACCAGGTCTATCCGGCGGAGTACCCGTTTGCGGCCGATATCTCTTGGCGCCCGATTCAATCGTTCTACCGCGACGACCGGTCCGGGAATGTCCAATACGTTTTCAATTCGGACGGGTCGTCCCAATTGCAGCCGGTCGTGATCCCCGCTGTGACTGACGCCAGTGCGCCAGATAACAGCATCCAACGGGTGTGGCTGGCGGACGGGCTGAACGAGGTGGACCTGTTCTACGGTTACGATGCCTCGGCCCACGACTGCGGCCGCACATCCGCCAATACGGCCACGATTCAGGCCGGTTGGAGTCCGGGGCAAGTCGAGGCCGCGATCGAGTCGCTGGGCGCGGTGACCGACGTATCGGTCACCGGGGCGGGCACCCAGTCGAACCCGTGGGTCGTCACTCTGTCCCAGGCCACGACCGACGACAACGGGGACTTTCTGGTCCTCGCCCAGCACTACGAAGTGCAGGCGTACACGGGCACGCCGGGCTCCGATTCGTATTTCAGCCTTTATCAGACCGTGGAGACGTTGGTGAGTACCGTCTGGGGCCAGGTGACACCTGACGTAGGGAGCGCGTACCAGACGTGGGTCGACAACCCGACCTGGACCAACGATCACGCGGTGGACACGGTCACCATCCAGGGGTCCGCGCAACGGGACTATTTCCTGATCGGGCACGGCTTGAAAAGCGACAGCGGGCAGGGTTTGTTGAATAGCAGCACCGCGGACCAGTTGTTGGACCGTCAGACGGTGCAAGTGACGCACCGGCGGCTGGACGCGGCCGGGCAACCGGGCACGGCGTCCGTCCGCGTGACCCTGCGGGGCATCGACCTGACGGACGCTCCGAATTCGATCGCCCCCGACCGGTTGATCGTCGACGCCTTGGGCGGCAACGATCGGCTGATCGCCGGGATGCTGCCCAACTCGACCGCAATCGAGGAATTCCAGGTTCTGACCGCCCGGGCAGTGGACAATCTGACGCTCAGGGGCGGCGCCGGCGACGACTGGATCGTCGGCAGCCTCTTCGCCGACACCATCGATTCCGGATCGGACAACGACACGGTCACCGGCAACGAGGGCCAGGATACGTTCCTGGACGCCGGCGGCACGGACACGCTGATCGAGGTGCGGAATAAGGACTTCACGCTCTCCGCCAATACCTTGAACATCTTGTCGGAGGGTGTCCGGAACTCATCGGAGGGAGTCGAAAACATCGCCGTTTTCGAGCGGATCGAGCTGACCGGCGGAAGCGATGTCAACCGCTTTCGTGTCACCAACGGCGGACCTGCCGCCGAAATTCACCTGGCCGGCGGTGACGCCAGTGACCTGTTCTTTGTCGATCTCAACGGCTTGGCCGGCCAGGTCTACTTGGCCGGCGACGGCAGTGACCAGGACACCGTCAATGTGACGAACAGCTCCAGCGCCGACGGCGTCGTCACCACGCTGGCCGACGGCGTCCTGACCAGCACCGCGACGCGCGCCGGAGCCCGCATCCACTTCTACGACCAGGCGACGTCTACGGTCACGCTCGAGAACGTCAACGTCACCCTGGGCAGCGGTGCAGACCAGGTCACGGTTGCGGATACCGTGGAGTGGATCTCCGAGGACTCATATGGAAACCGTCTGCCCGTAACGGTCACGATCGATACCGCCGGGGGCGCGGATTCGGTCTTCATCACCGGTACGCGGACCGACTTGGTGACCGTCCGTGGCGGCCCGGGCAACGACACCCTGAACGTGGGCAAAGCACTCGACAACAGCATCGTCGGGCTGGCGGGCATGTATGGCATCATCGCGTTCGTGGGCGACGCGGACGACGACACGCTGAACGTATACGGCGACTCGCCGGCCACCGATCCCGGCCAGCTATCCGCCATCAGCGTGACGGGCATGGGGCTGGCGACCAATCACCTGCTGGCCGTCCACAAGTCGTTCGGCGCCCCGTACAGTTACAACAACGAGGCCGGCTATCCCGGTGCGGTCTACTTTGCCACACGCACGGTCTTGGATGGCGTCGAGACCGTCAGCAGCACGGTCGAGCACGTCCACGTCCGGCTGGGTGCGGGCAACGACACATTCCGCGTGGACAGCACCTACGGCTACGGTGCGAGCTACGTTCACGGGGGTGGCGGGAACGACACGATCACCGTCAGCTCGACGGCCCGCGGCCTGTATCCCGATTCGCTGGGACGTGTCGATTTCGTGGCCGGGCCGCTGTTCCTGTACGGGGACGCCGGGCAGGACACGCTGATCGTGGACGATTCGGGCGACGCTGAATCGAATGTGGGCGTGTACCAGGGGGCCACGGTCAGCGGCCTGGGTATGGACGCGGACGGCTCGGTCACCTTCGGCGATGCCGAGGTCATCGAGATTCGGCTGGGCGCCCAGGCCGACACCTTCTACGTGCCGTCCACGTCCGCCGGCATCGCCGTCACGCTGCTTACGGGCGGCGGCTACGACTCACAAAATGACCGCTACGACACCGTATACGTCGGCACCGTGCCGGGGCACGAGCACACGGGATCGCTGGATGCGATCCAGGGCTCGCTGACCATCGACGGCGCGAGGCTGGGAACCGTCTTCTTCCAGGACCAAGCCAACACGGCCGATCAGACCTACGTCGTCAGTAATGCCGTCACCGAGACCAGAAACGTGACGCTGGGCGACACGCCCGTTGCTTGGCCGGTGGATACAACGACGGTCGAGCGGACCGGCATGGCGGCCGTGTCGTACCGGCAGATGCAAACGGCCGTGATCAACGCCGGGCAGGGCTCGGATACGGTCAACCTGTACGGAACTCACCGCGAGCAGGATGTGTTGGGCGGTCACCGGGCTACGTTCACCGTCAACGGCGGCCTCGGCTCCGATACGGTCAACGTCGGCGCCCCGCAGGGCAGCGGATTCACCCTGGACGGCTTTGCCATCGACCTGGTTGCGCCCACGCCGGACAACTTCCAGGACCTGGTCAAGGGCATCCCGGTGATGATCAACGGCCAAGGCGGCAACGATGTGATCCACTTCCTGGATTCGGCGGCGACCGCGAACACGAACCTGGCGTTTGTCAAAAAGACCTTCGCGGAGTTGTTCCCGGCGAACCCGCCCACCGATCCGCCCACGCCATCGCAGTCTTGGCTGGATCTGTTCCAGGAGATTTTCGGCGAGAACCCGCAGAGCACGCCCTACACCACCGTGGCCATGAGCGTTTCGGTCCAGGGCGAAGACGATCCCGTGCAGAAGGCGATCAATATCAACTCGCGCGGCACCGAACACGTCAAGGTGTCGTTGGGCAGTGGCCACGACGTGGTCCAGATGACCAACACCGGCGAAAGCGTGTACGATTTTGACATCACGGTGTATGCCGGCGACGGGAACGACACGTTCAACATCGAGGACGAAGTGAGCGTGTCGTCCGGCAACGTCGTGACGTTCAACGGCGAAGACGGAGACGATTTGGTCTTCGCCTGGTGCCCGGAAGGGGCAGACCAGGCCGGTACGGCGCCGCCCGTCAAGGTGCCCGACGGCGCCGTGCGGTTGGTCTTTAACGGCGGGCCGCACGACAGAGGCGGCGACATGCTGCGGATCGCGGGCGACGGGGTGGCGGCCGGGACGTATACGCCCAGCGCGACGGTGGCCAACGCGGGCCGCGTCGTGGTCCAGGGGAACGTCTTCGACTTTACCGGGGTCGAGCCGCTGGTGGTGCATGGGCTGAGCGATTTCCAAATGGTCACGCCGGATCAGGCCGCCGCTCTGACGATCGATTCCGTGGCCGTCGCGGACATGAATCTGGAAAGCCTAGTGTTGCACGTGCTGACCGTCGACGGCCAGATCACGTGGTCGCAGCAGACCAAGGTGGACATCTTGGACATCCCGGCAGGGCTGCGGGCGAAGGAGACGGAGCAAATGGGCCGGGCGGTGGCCATGAGCGGGGACACGCTGGTGGTGGGCGCCGCCCGGCAGGAGTTGACGGTCGGCGCGGTCTACGTCTACACCTGGAGCGGCGGCGCCTGGGTCGAGCAGGCCAAGCTGTATCCCAGCGACCGCGGCAGCGCGGGGCAAGGCTTCGGCAAGTCGGTCGCCATCGACGGCAACCGCCTGATCGTCGGGGCCCCGCAGGACAACACGGTGGGAAACAACTCTGGCGCGGCCTATGTTTTTGCCCGCGGTACGGATGGGATTTGGCGGCAGGAGGCCAAGTTGCGGGCGAGCGACGGCAGTGCGGAAAAGACCTTCGGCCAGTCCGTGGCGATCAGCGGCAGTACGGTCTTCGTGGGCGCGGCGGGCGGGCCCTCGACCACAATGGCGCCGGACGCGGCCTACGTTTTCACCCGCAGCGTGACCACGTGGAGCGAGCAGCCCAAGCTGACCGACGGCGGCGGCGATTTCGGGGCCGCCGTGGCCGTGGTCGGCACTACCGCCGTGATCGGTGCGCCCAACGGCTCGGATTCCGGCATCGCATCCGGCCGAGCGCGGGTCTATACGCGCAGCGGCAACACATGGACCGCCGTTGCCACCCTTCTTCTTCCCTCCGAGGCCCAGGCTGGCGAGGAATTCGGGGCGGCCATCGCCATGCTCGGCGATCGGATCGTCGTCGGCGCCCCGCAGTGGGACGCCAAGCCGCTCAACACGAGCGAGAACCAACATGGCCGGGCGTTTGTCTTCGAGGGCTCTGGAGCAACGTGGACCCGCGTGGCCCGCCTCACGCAGGACGGCGGACTGCCGGAAAAGGACGCCGCCGAGGCACAGTCCGGGACGCGTTTCGGTGCGGCCGTGGCCCTCAGCGGCAATTACGTGGTGATCGGCGGCCCGGACTACAACGCCCGCAACTCGCTGGGCAGCCAATTCGACGACTCCGGCGCTGCCTGGGTCTTCTACCAGTTGCCCACGCAGGGTGACTCCGGACTGGGCGCCAGTTGGACCCGATCCAGCGGCGCCTCGGGGGCCGGGCGATTGCAGGCGGCCAACCCCGCCGGCCTTGACAACTTCGGCGCCGCCGTGGCCATCGCCAACAATCGGATTGTGGTCGGACTGCCGGGATTCGATGAGAAAGATGACAACAACACTGACATCCGCGGGGACGTCGGCGCGGTCCAGACGTTCACCATCAACGGTACCCTTCCGTTGGCGAGCAACGACAACATGCGGGCCGAGACGCTCCGCGATCCCACCGACTCGGCGGCCCCTGAGGGTCCGAAGGCGGCCTCGCGCTTCGGCTCGGTGACCCATTACGATCCGGCGACCAAGACCTTGTTCGTCGGCGACCCGGGCCAAGGCAAGGTATATACCTACATCAACGAGGGCTTGTACTGGCGGCCGGTGAAGGAAATCCAACAAGAGGAGTCCGTGTTCATCATCGCGGACGGGCTGACAGCCCGTTACTACCAGCCGCCGGATTCGTGGACTGCTGGGGACTTCCCGGTTTTCGCGAATCTGACGCCGCAGGTGACCCAGACCGAATGGTCGATAAACAAGGCATGGGGCGAGGGCAGCTACGCCAGCGGCATGCGAACAGACCGCTTTGCCGCTCAATGGACCGGTCAGATCATGGTCGCGGGGGAATCCAACCAGTCCGTGACGTTCTACTTGACCAGCGACGACGGCTCGCGGTTGTACATCGGCAGTACGCGGGTGGTCGATAACGGCGGACCACACGGATACCAGACCCGAAGCGGGTCGATCACGCTCGCACCGGGACTCCACGACCTGAAGGTCGAGTACTTCGAGGCTACAGGTGATGCCGGGATCAGACTCGAGTACGAAGTCGGCGACACGCGGCGCCTGCTGACCGCACCGGATCCCGTGTTCATCGCCGCGGGTGGGCTGACAGCCAGTTACTACGAGCCGGCGGGCTGGACCGCTAATAACCCACCGAGCGACTTCCCGGTTTTCGAGAATCTGACGCCTCTGGTCACCCAAACCGAATGGTGGATAGACAAGGTGCCAGGCGATGGCAGCTTCGCCGGCGGCATCCGATCGGACTACTTCGCCGCCCAATGGACCGGTCAGATCATGGTCGCGGGGGAATCCAACCAGTCCGTGACGTTCTACTTGTCCAGCGACGACGGCTCGCGGTTGTACATCGGCAGTACGCGGGTGGTCGATAACGGCGGACCACACGGATACCAGACGCGAAGCGGAGCGATCACGCTTGCACCGGGACTCCACAACCTGAAGGTCGAGTACTTCGAGTCTACCCAAGGGGCCGGAATTAAACTCGAGTACGAAGTCGGCGGCACGCGGCGTCTGCTGACCGGGAGCGGGTTCGGCACCGACATCGCGGTGGCGGGCAACCGCCTGGTAATCGGTGCGCCGGGAGCGGCAAAGGCGTTCGTCTACACACGCAGCGGCGAGAACTGGACTTTGAGCCAGACGCTTAGCGGTGCCGTCGGTTCCGGGTTCGGCATGTCCGTAGGGATCACCGGGAACAAGGTTGTTGTCGGGATCCCGTCGGCCAATTTGTCTTACTATTCGAGTGGCGGCTCAGAGTATCCGCTCAACCTCGGCCCGTCCGGCGCGGCCGCGGTCTATGACCTCACCTCACTCACCTCGCCCCCGACACTGCTGATGCCCTACGACAGCAGCCTTCCTGAGGTTACCTATACGTACGAGCAAGAGTATAGCCACCGAGTTTGGCCGGCTGGCCGCGCCTGGTTCGGTGATAATTTCGGCAATAATTGGATGCGCGGCGAAGGCACCTTCTCTGGGGGTTTTATTCTGGTATCCGTTCGTCTTGAGCCGCGAACGGTCGTTAGACTCTCTTCCGGGGGAGATCTTACTGAGATTCGGAATGAATCCTATGAGAGGGACTTGTTTTGGGGCGGATCGCAAGCAGTAGCAGCATACTCCGTTGTGGCCCTTGACCCTGATGTATACCGAACAGTCAGGCGACCGGCCTCGTTTACCCAGCTTGCGGGCTACGAGTGGGGTTTCGCGGTGGACATTGTTGGCAACCGGGTGTTCGTCGGCGCTCCGGGGGCAAACCGGGTCGCCGTTTATGACCTCTCCGCAGCGACGCACGACACCTGGAGCGTAACTGGCGTTGGCAGCAGTGCTCTCGTGCCCCTGCTCCCGAGCTACCAGCTTAGCGGTTCCTATTTGCTTGGCAGTGAGGTCGTGGCGAGAGACACGTCCTTCTTTCTTGCGGGGCGGCCGGGGACAGGCCTGGTTCGGCCCTTCCAGAACACGGAAAAGACTTGGTCCCCACTCGACAATTTTGGCCCCAACGGCGGCAAGTTCGGCGACGCCCATACGATCGCGCTGAACGGCAACCGGCTGCTGATCGGAGCGCCTCAGGACCGTTCCGGTTCCGGCTCCGCGTCTCTGTGGAATTCCAATGGTGTCACCCTGAACACGACCTTGAGACCGTTTACGTACAGTTCCAACCAGATGCAGGACGATTCCACCACTACCCTGAGTTTCGGCTACGGCACGGCGGTGATTAGCGAAGGCTGGTACGTGGTGGGTACGGGCAATGAGACCAGTTACGCGAACAAGTTGTACAACTTCCGCCGCCGCGGCCCGGCCTGGACGGCGGCGGGCGGCAACGACGGCCTGCTCGTCCCGCCCGCGGTGCCCACGTCGCAATTGGGGTACAGCGTGGCGATCGACGGGAACACGGCGGTGTTCGGCGCTCCCCAGTACGACGACCGCGGCGCGGCGTTCGTGTTCACGGCGACGCCGAACTCGTCAAGCTGGACGTGGCAGGCCATGCTCCAGCCGGTGGCCCCGCAGCGGGACGACTGGTTTGGCGCCAGCGTGGCGATCAGCGGCGATACGGTCGTGGTCGGCGCGCCGAACCAGAACAGCAACACGGGCTCGGCGTACGTCTACCAGCGGCTGGGGACGAGTTGGACGCAGCAGCAGGTGTGGACCGGGGCGGCCAACGACAAATTCGGCACCGCGGTCGCCTTGGACACGGACACGCTGGTCGTGGGGGCAGTGGGAAGCAACAAGGCGTTCATCTACGACCTGGTGACCGGTGGCTGGGTTTCCGCTTCTAACAGCCCGATCATCGGGTCTGCTGGCTCCGAGTTCGGCACGTCCGTGGCCGTGGACGGCGACACGATCGTCGTGGGGGCACCGACTGAAGAATCGTCGCAGGGACGGGCGTTTGTGTACTCGAAATCCGCCGGGAGTTGGACACTAGGCTCCACGCTCGCCGCCCCGAGCGGTCAGGCTGGCGACGATTTCGGCCAGTCGGTCGACGTGAGCGGCGACTGGATCGTCGTCGGGGCGTCCGGGACAGCGGACAACCAAGGCGCTGCGTACGCTTTCCATCGCTCCGGCACGAGCTGGACGCGGGAGCAGACATTGACCCTGAGCGGGGGCGCCGCCGGAGATTACTTCGGGTTCGCCGTGGCCTTGGACGGCCGGGAACTGGTCGTCGGCGCCTATGGCCGGAACGTTGCGAATAAGACGAGGGCTGGCGAGGCGTTTGCGTATGGCCTGAAGGACGGCCAGTGGCGGCTGGAGACGGCCGGTACTCCCGCGTTGTCCAGCTCCGACGCCTACGCGGGCGACAACGTGGGCTATGCCGTGGCCATCAGCGGCGGACGCGCGATGCTGGGCGCCCCGCAACGGGCGGGGCGCCTGCGGTACGGAGCGACCAGCGACACCGACGGCGCCGACTATGTGTTCCTCCGACACGTCTCGGATCCGATCACCGTGATCTGGCCCGAGCGAGTGGAAACCCTGATCCAAGGGGCACAGGCCAACCAGGTGAGCGGCACGCTGGGCGGCACCGGGCTCGCCAAGCTGTATTTCTTCGACGTTCCCGAGGTGACGATCGAGACCGGCGCGGAGGACGACACGGTCGTGGTCGGCCCCGCCGGCGTGACCGCTTATGGACTGCAGCGGCTGACGATCGAGACGGGCGGCGGGGAAAATACCCTGACCGTCAATTCGACCAACCTGAAGCCGCCCGCGGTGGGTCAGCGGCGGCAGACGGGCGACTTCGGCGACGCGGAAGAGGGCGACGACCTGCCGGCGGGAGCGGGCTACGACGAGATCAGCGGCTACTTCCGGTACGACGGCAGCGGCGGTGCGAGCCAATTGATCGTGGCGGCCGACGCGGACTGGCTGCTGGACGGGACCAGCCTGAGCGCCGGCGCCGGCCAGGTGCTGGAACTGGTGGGGGTCGACCACGTGGGCCTGACGGGCGGGGCGGCACCGAACCAGATCCGGGTCCGGGACTGGAACGGGACGGTGGCCATCGACGGCAATGGCGGCGCGGACCGGATCGAGATCAGCCTGCACGCCGGTTTTGCCAGCGCCGTCGTGACGGGGGACGGGAACGCCGAGCTGACGCTCCTGGGCACCGTCGGGCCGGATTCGTTGTACGTCGGCATGGATTACGTGCTGTTTAACGGCTCGCCCGCCGTGGCGTACACGGGCATCGCGGTCTTGCGTCTGGCAGGCGGTGCGGGAGACGATACGCTGGAGGTGGGCGACTCGTCCGCCGCCCGGGTGATCCTGGACGGCGAGGCAGGCTCGGATACCTACCGGGTGTTCGTGGGCAGCAGCAACAGCGACGCCCAAGTGCAGATCAGCGACTCCGGGCCCCCGCCCACGCCGGATAGCGACACTTTGGAAGTACCCAATCCGCCCGGCGGAACGGCACGTTTCGTGGCGGTGGGCGACAAGACGGTCTCGTGGGACAGCACGATCGAAACGCTCGGCCTGACCAACGTGACGCCCGTCCTGTCCGTGCAGGGCACCGCTGGTTCCGACGAAATCACGCTGTCCGGCAACACGCTGACGATCGGAAGCTTCACGGTCAATCTGACCACGGTCGTGGAATTGACGATCGACGGCCTGGCCGGGGACAACACGTTCTTTATCGGCAACATTCCGGCAGGGCTAAGCAGGCTGACGCTGATCGGCGGTGGAGACAGCGATACGCTGTTCGGGCCCCCTTCCGCGACCACGTGGTACCTGAACGGCCTGGATCAAGGCACGATCGGCACGGGGACGCCCACGTTCACGTTCACGTTCAGCGGCATGGAAAACCTGACGGGCGGAGCCGGCGCGGATACGTTCGTGTTCCAGAACAACGCAGCCGCCCTCACCGGTAACCTGGACGGCGGCGGCGGGACGGACACGCTGGACTATACGGCGCGGAGCACTGCCGTGACGGTCAACCTGGCCACGGGGGCGGCCACGGGGATCGGCGGATTTGCCAACATCGAGCAGGTCGTCGGCGGTACTGGAACCGACACGCTGACCGGGCCGAATACCAACAGCACGTGGAATGTCACGGGCAACGGCGATGTGACTATTTCCAATAGCGCGACGACGTTCTCCAGCTTCGAGAATCTGACCGGCGGCACGGACACCGACACGTTGAACCTGACGGTGGCCTCCGGCGCGATCGGCTTGGACCAGGGCGGGTTCACGTTCGGCGGCAGGACGCGGACGCCGACGGGTTTCGAAAACCTGAACGTGCAGGGCGGCGGCAACATCACGATCGGCGCGATCCAGTTTCCGGGCACGGTGAGCATCACCACCACGGGAGGTTCAATTCTGGACGGAGCCGACGACAACACGGTCGACATCACGGCCGGCGGCGGAATCGTCCTGACCGCCAGCGGTTCGATCGCCGGCCCGGCCGGAACGGTGGATTCGGCCGGACGGCTGGAACTGGCCGACGGCAGCCAAGTCACCGCCCACAGCCAGTCCGGCCACATCCGCCTGGCCGGGCCGGGCAGTCTGACTCTGACGTCCTTGGTCACCGACAACGGATCGATCGCGGTCACGGCCGGCCGCAACATCGTGTTGGGCAGCACTTCGAGCGTCACAGCCACCGGCGGGGGGATCTCGCTCGTGGCCAACCCGGTCGGCACGGCCACCGGGAACTTCGTCGGCATCGACGTCAACGGGGCTGGGGCCACGGTGCAAGTCAATGGCGCAGGGGCGCTGAGCCTGGACGGCACCGGCGGATCGGGCGACGGTGATGGCAACTACGGCGTGCGTATCCGCGGGGGCGGTCAAGTGATCGGCGGCAGCGGCCCGGTCACCGTCGACGGCACGGGCGGTTCGAGCGGCGGCATGCGCAATTACGGCGTTGCAGTTGTTGGGAGCGGGTCCCAGGTGACTTCGTCCGGCGGGAACGTCACCGTCATCGGGCAGGGCGGCGGTGGCGCGGGCAGCGGTGATGAGAACTACGGAGTGTACCTCGGCTCTTCCGGCACGATCACGGCGGGGAGCGGCTCGATCTCCGTGACCGGCTCGGGCGGTTCGGGCGGGGGCGCGGACAACCACGGCGTGCGGATCGCCGGCGGAACGATCACGGCGGGCGGCAGCGGCGCGGTGACTGTGACCGGCACCGGCGGCTCGGGCGGGGACAGCAACTGCGGGGTGTACGTCTCCGGCAGCACGGTGCTCTCGTCCGCGGGGACGGGCGCCCTGGCCATTACGGGAACGAGCGCGGGCGCGGCATCCGCCGTGCGCATCGCTTCCCCGCTTTCCAGTGGCGCGGGACCGGTGACGATCCAGGCGAACGACGACGGTTCGGAACTCGGGGGCGGCGTTTACCTCGAGGCCGCCGGCGACATCAGCTCGACCAGCGGCACCGTGACAATCAACGCCGGCGGCAGCGTCTGGATGGCGGACGGGGCCGTGATCGACGCCGGCAGCGGAACGATCGCCGTGACGGCCGAATGGTCGATCCGCGTGGGCAGCCTGCAAACCACCAGCAATTCGGCCACCGCCGTGAGCATCTCGACAACCGCCGGAGACGTAACCGACGCGGGGGACACGGACGTGGACATCGTCGCCCCCAACGGCACCGTGGTGATCGCCGCCGCCGGCGGGATTGGTGGCGACGGTACGGGCGCTGACATCGACACGTCGGCAGCGGTCTTACGGACTAGTTCCGGGGCCGGGGGAACGTACATCCAAGAAGCGGACGGCGTGCAGTTAGGCAACGGGACATCGGGCACCACGTCCAGCGGACCGATCGCGATCGTGGCCGGGGGCCCGATCACGACGGGCAACACGATCACCACCACAGCCAACAACGGGGCGATCGGCATCAGCACGGCCACCGGCGGGATGACGCTGAGCCATGCGGTGACGGCCCAGGGCAGCGGCAGCGTGACGCTGGACGCCAATGGTCTGCTAACGGTCGACGCGAGGGTCTCTTCGACGTCCGGGAACCTCTCGCTGACGGGCGGCACCGGCGTGACGCACAACGCGGCAGGCGACTTGACCACGGGCACGACGGGCACAATCGGCGTCACGGCGACCACGGGCAACGTGACGATGGCGGACGGGACGGTGTACACGACGGGCAGCGGCACGGTCGCGGTGCTGGCGGCAACCAACGTGGTGTTGGGTCAGATCAGCGCGACCAGCAGTACGATCAACGTGACGGCGACCGCGGGGGCGATCACGGACAACACCGCGGCGGAAGCGGCGAATCTGGTCAGCACCGGCACGGCGACGCTGACGGCGGCCACCGGCATCGGTTCGGCGGGCGGGGCGGCGGACATTGACACCACCCTCGGCACGCTGGTGGCGACGAACAACACCAGCGGGGACATCTTCATCCAGGAGACCAACGGGCTGATCGTCGGCGGAACCGGCGTGCGAACGCTGGGGGGCAACGGCAATATCGAGGTGAACGTGACGGCGGGCGCGCTGGACGTGAACAGTGTGGTGACGGCCAACGGCTCCGGGAACGTGACCCTGAACGCGGGCGGGTTGCTGACGGCCAGTGCGGTCATCTCCTC
>Ga0351915_1113_pt1 | contig 22901 bp, 27 predicted proteins | sample TotcelHT113001M6_FD_205802 | JGI IMG/M metagenome (GOLD analysis project Ga0351915, IMG submission 205802) | Enriched cells from coal bed in the Powder River Basin, Montana, United States - Total cells T11 rep1 HSBNCT.T11.300.1.M6 ...
TGAGAACCAGTCACACCCTTCTCTTGCGTTTGCGACATGATCCCCATTTCGATTTCACCAAAACCGAGGTGGAATTTGTCGATAGGGGCGCTCCGGGCGACAGGTCCTCAGTCCGGGGAGACAAAATCGTCCTCCTGGAGCAGGGCTGGATGGAGATAGAATGGGAGAATAGACCCAAGTTCATACCCTTCCACCGCATCCGGCGCATCACTTATGACGGTACAATTATGTGGGAGAAGAGTGACGACCCAAAGCCCGAGGCATAGGATTATCTGGCAAGCTCCACAATTGTCCATTGCATGTCCTGGATCATTCTTCTCTTTCCGTTTCTTCTTATTTCTGCGCTAATAGTCTCTTCTCTTATCGGTCGGCTAATCTTTCGCCGCCGGGTGGCGAGAGAGGTCAACGGGCTCTTCTCGGCAGCCTCGCCTGGCTCTGTGGTTGTTTCCTCCGATTGGCAGGAACTGCCGGAGCCTTTGCAGAGATATTTCCGCTTCGTCCTGCCGGAAGGGCAGGCCAGGATCGGATCGGCCAGGCTCAAGCTTGCCGGCATGATGCGCGCCGATAAGAACAAGAGCTGGATGAAAATAGAGAGCGAGGAATATGTTAGCTGCCATCCACCAGGATTTATCTGGCATGCAGTCGCCAAGCTTCTTCCCCTGCTCTGGATCGAGGTTTGCGATTGCTATTATGGAGGAAAAGGCGAAATGCGGGTATTGCTAATGTCCCTGAAAAAGCTGGCCGCCTCCAGTGGAAGGGAGATGGATCAATCTTCTCTGCTCCGCTGGCTTTCCGAGGCGGTAATGTTTCCCACGGCCCTTTTGCCGGGAGAGCACCTCACCTGGAAGCCCATCGACTCGAAATCAGCGAAAGCTGTAGTGCGAAACGGAGAGCTGACTGCATCGGCCATCTTCTATTTTGATAAGAGGGGAGCTATAAGAAAGGTGGTGACGGCAGACAAGTATCGGGATTTCAAAGGAAAGCCGGAGAAGGCGGTCTGGATCGGCTATTTCCATAATTATCAGCGGAAAAGCGGCATTTTAGTCCCCACAGAAGTCGGAGCCACCTGGAAGCTGCCCCGGGGAAATCTCAACTACGCTCGCTTCAAATTGGTGGAGATCGATTACGACCAGCCTTTCCCGTATTGAACCGAAATCAATTCTCAGCCGTTGGCTCGGCGAACTTTGCGCTCATTTCTATCCAGGTATTCCTTTATAGCCTCAACCACGACATCAGAACGTTGTACATAGAGGGAGCCCCTGCTTTTGACGACAAAGCTCATCAACCGGTCGCTTAATTCTGGACTCAGCTCTACCTCGATTTTGGGCATAATTTCTCATGAGCCAATGTAGTATTAATAATTAGTTTCGAGAATTCAAGGCTTGAGCCTTTTGATCTCCAGGTAGCGCACCTCATCGCTCGTATAGGCGAAGATCATAAGCTTACGCACCGAATGGGCCAGACGCACGGCGCGAGAGAGCACAGGAGGCAAGAAGACGTGGTCAACGGACACGGTATGCACCAGGTACTCGGAGTGAGGCACCTTGCCAGGGCCCTGTACCTGCTTGTAAACCCGGAAGTGCGTGCCGAACTTGAAGCCCGTCTTCACTACCAGGCTCTTGTCCCGCAGATCTTTATAAACGCTGAATTTCAGATCGAAGTCGCTCTCGATCAGCTTCGCTCTGGCCGCGAAGCTCTCCAGGTTCAAGTCCTTTCCGGAGCGATCGACCAGCGAAATCACCCCTCTATCTAGGAGATAGGCCGACTCTACCAGGGAGAGCTGAAGACGTCCGCCCACAGGCTTGCCGTAAAATCCATGCTCATGTAGCCTGCTGGATGCCGCCGCATCCCAGAGCACCACGCGATCCTCCAAGAGCGTCGCCATGCCGCCCTGCTCCACCTCAGCCATCAGGCCGGACATGTCCTTCTCCCTGGCCTCGTAAAAGGTGATGTCGCTCTCCTCATCGACAATGGCCAGCATCAGCTTTTTTCTCATTTGGCCCGCGACCCTTACCGGCTGCATTATCTCTTGCAGGGGAAGGGGCATGCGCTCGGAGATGACGAGAACATAAAATTCGGCAGCGCTCTTCCCCGGGTGGCCGCCCCGAGGATAGACGCGAAAATCGGGGCGACCGGGCTGCACATAGTAGCCGCGCTCTCGCAGGTCTTTGTAGACAACATAGCGAAACTCAAAGCCCTTTTCCAGAGAAGATGCGGTCTGGAAAAAGGCCTGAAAGTCCAGCTCTTTCCCCTCGGAAAGTACCTTGATCTTAGATCGGTCCAGGAGATAAGCTGCTTCCACCAAGGAGAGTTCCAGCCCTTTGTCCTTGGGACGGCCGAAGTAGCCCTGTTCATAAAGATCAGGCAGGGCTCCTGCGCCCAGACTGATCTTATCGCCAATAAGCCGGCCTATTATCTCATCGGACATGAAAGGGCAGAACGATCGAGCTGTGGTCTTTCCTTTCAGCAGGCGAGCTTGTCCGGCCAGATGCCGTGCATGATGCCCAGGGATTTGTCCACCAGGCTGTGCACATCGGCTGCTGGGTAGCCAGCCGAGAGCAGGTAGGACTCAACGTGATTGGGCACGGCGATAGACATCTGCTCCACCATGGAGACGGTCTGCAGAATGGTGTTGTCTCCCAGCTTGAAGGGAATGATGGCATCGGAGACGATCAGCTCGAAGATCTCCGGGCTGATGGGCCGCTCAACTGCCGAGAGGAAGGCCTCCAGGATCTCACTGGTCCAATCATGCTTCTTGCCTTCATCCTGGTAGGGCATGACCACGACCTCGCGGGTCTTGGCCAACTGCTCGACCAATTGCGCCGGTGTGACACTTCCCTTGAAGATCAGGTTAAGGAAGTTGGTGTGCGGCACAGTTGTCGGCACCTTGCTGGCGCGCACGGCAAACTTGACCTCTTCGAAGACAGTTCCGGCGTCCGTGCCCTGGTGCCCGGCGCCCTTGCCGAACTGGATGGCACTGGGAGAGGCCTTGACCACGGTATGCGGATCGCCATGCCGGCGATCGATGTTGCCAAGGACAGCCGTCAGGCCCAGGGGCCGCGCCGCCAGAGCCAGACGGGAAAGGCCAGTGGTGTTGCAGCTGGTGCACTGCACCAGCCTGGGCTTTGCCTTCTGGAACATCTCGTAGTTCTCCAGTCCAAAGAAGAACTCACGGGCAAAGTCTGCCTTCAGCTCATCCGATATCTTGACCTTCCCGCTCTCTGCCAATCCCTTGAGAAGCTCGTGCCGGTCTGCTCCGCCCATAAGCGAGACAAAGCAGCCGTGAGAGAGGCCTGCCTCAACGTAAGGGAGCTCCTCATCGCCCGGAGTGCCCACCATCAGGAAATTTGATGCGGCAAAGAAGTCATCATAGCCACCCTCGATCTTGACTCCTGCCTTCTCCCACTTCTCTCTATCCGCAGTCTCACTGACAAAGGCCTTTACGCCGAACAGCCGATTGAACTTGGATACAATAGACAGGGCTCGGCCATGGGGCTTTCTGAGCAGGACATTCAGGTCGCCCTCGATGCCGGCGGCCTTTTTAACCTGCGCCAAAGCCAAAAGAGTTCGCTTATTCTCTGTTCCATCAAAACCCACAAAACCAGCATTGGACTTCAAGCATCTTCACTTCCTGAATGGGAGTCTAAGTGACTATATTTTAATCTTTCCGGAATTGTGTTCTCCTTCCGGGACATTTGCATAAATAACCCTGAAAAACGAGAGCAACTCAAATCTTAAAAATATTATAAAATGATCCGTTTTTTTTTTCAAGGCCCTTGCACCCATTCAGCTCTTTGATCCATCCTTTTGCCTCTCTGATGCATAGAGGTCAAAGATCCTATCGGCGATATACCTGGCACTCTCATCCGAGTTCATGCTCGTAGTATCAACTTCAATCTCGGGAGAGTGCGGTTCTTCGTAGGTTACGTTGACTCCAGGCACGGCTGCCTTCTCGCCAGCCGCTTTCTTGTAGATGTCCTTGGGTGAGAATTTGGCCTTTCTCTCCGCTTCTCTTTCCATGCAGACGGTCAGAGGCGCCCGGATGAAGACCTCGGCGAAATTGGGGTTCAGGCGGCGGGCAAAATCACGATAACGGCGTCTATTGGCAGTTGCATCTATTATTACGTTTATTCCCTCATCTGCCAGGAGCTTGCCCATGTAGGCTAAGCTGGCATAAACGATATCTCTTTCTTCTTCTGTGTATTTGGGATTTGGAGTTATCGCTCTTCTGATCTCATCCAGCTGCAGGATCCTGGCGCTAATTCCCTTTTCGGATAGAATCGTCAACACCTTATCTGCGATGGTGGTCTTCCCGCAGCCTGGAAGGCCTGTGAACCACATGACCCATGCCATAATTGATAGAAATGGCCTCCTCAATAAAAAACCATTCCATTGGTATATTCTGAAATCAAACAAAAGATTAATATAAGCGTATTTCATATATAGATATGCAGCAAACCTCATGTCTCACAGCACGCGCATTTAAGCGAGGTATAAAAATATGATAGAAAAAAGAAATTTCGCATTGCGGGACAAGGATGGAAATGAGATTGGCGTCTTTTCCGGAAAACAGCCCAGACAAGCAGCCCTAAAGGCGGCAAACCGCGGATTCACTGATATAAGGCTTCGGGAGAGAGGGACACGAAATGTACACATATTCCAAGGTGAGCGGATCCAGGTGCCAAAGCCAGCCAATGCCCCCGCCTGGATGCCTGCCAATATCTGGAAGCCGAAGGTCAAGAAGATGGGCGTTGAGAAGCTGGAAGAAATTTAATATAAATATTTTTACCGAAAAAAGTGAAAAAAAAGCTGAAGGAGATTCAGCCGAAAAGGGCGCCCAGGCCCTCTACACCGCTCTCCTCTGCTGCTTCCTTATCTTCTTCTGGTTCTTCTGCCTTGGCCTCGCCCTTGGCGGCATGTGCTGCGACAGGGGCTGCGGCTGCGGCGGCTACTGGCACAGCGGCTGCCGAAGCGAGGACAGTTGCGATGTCCACGCCTTCTAAAGCGGCTACCAGGGCCTTGATTCTGATCTCGTCTGCGGCGGCGCCGGATGCCTCGACGACCTTCTTAATTCCATCCTCGTTAACGTCTTTGCCTGCGCTGTGAAGCAGTAATGCAGCGTATACATATTCCATTTGAATCGACCTCGAATTTTCCTCTAATTTTTAGTTTATCCGAAGAGAGCACCCATTCCAGCAGCGGTGTCTTCTTCATCCTTCTTCTCTTCTTTCTCTTCCTCGGCCTTCGCGGGAGCAGGGGCTGCGGCAGCCTCCAAGGCTGCTTCTCCACTGGCCAGGCGAGACAAGGCTTTGGCATTGGCTGCTGCCTTGGCTAAAAGCATCTCCATCATGCTGGGCACGGGTATTCCCGCTTCCAGTACCAGGGCTGTTGCCTTGGCCCTAGCCTTTTGCAGCATAGGTCCGACAGTTTTCGGCGTAGCATAGCCAATCTCAACAGCAAAGCCGAATGCTTTGGCAGAAGCGGCGAACAGCTCTGAGATCTGTGCCTCCACATCGATGGAAAGATCCTTGACTTTAAAGATCAAGCCACCCTCGTAGGCCGCTCGTAGTTCCAGGCCCACGTTTCTAGGGAAGATCTCCATAGTCTTCAAAATGTCCGCAGTCTTAGCGGAAACGACCTCTCCCTCTTTGGCTAAAGTGATCTTCTGGTTGATGACAACCTTTCCGCTCTTAATAGCTGCAGGGATGCCGGCCGCTTGAAGCTTGCCGACCATGGGTCCCGGCGAGAATGAAGTCACACCAGCTTCGACCACGATGTCTTTAGGAGCACGTGCACCGGCCTTAATGGGCATGGGCCGTTTGCCCTTCTCCAAGAGGCTGTTCAGCTTGAAGGGATTGTCATTGCTGAAAAGCAAAGCAGTCTGATCTTCAATGAAATCGGCCAGCGGTCTGATCTCCGGGGCAGAGGCTTCCAGAGCACGGCGAGCGATGGTGTTCCTCACCATCCTAATCTCGACATTGCCTCTGAGACTGCCTCGCATCTGCTGCAGATTATCGGCAGGTATCTCCCGCACGCCGACAACGCCGACAACGCGGCTTTTGCTTATCATTTCGATAAGCTCTTCTACATCCTTAACCTTCCACTCAGGTATGTGGGCAGTGTGATGAGTCTCTGCTGCCATTTAAATCACCTTTATAGAAGGCCCCATGGTGGTCTTGACGTAAACCGACTTCAGGTTATGTCGACCATCCTTAAGGGTCTGCTCGAGCTTGACCACGACCGCTTCAATGTTTTCGGCCAGCTCTTTGGTATTCATATTTCTGTTCCCAACAGTCAGGTGGAAGGTCGGCTTGTCCCGAGACCTGATCCTGATCATGTTCTTGAGCCTCTGTATCTGTGGGGTTACGTCCTGTGTCGGCGGCAGAGGTGTGGGCATCTTGCCCCTCTTGCCGAGAATGGAACCCAGGCTCTTACCTATGACGGGCATGAACTGAGTCTCTGCTATGAAGAACTTATACTCGTCTGCCATTTTGCGCACAGCCCTCTTATCTCCGGCGAGCTCTTTGATCTCGTCCGCGGATATAACCCGATCTGCGCCGGCGCTCTTGGCTCGGAGGGCAGTCTCTCCAGCAGCGAATACAGCGATCTTGGTTGGTTTGCCAAGCCCGTGGGGTAGGATAACCTCGACATCGACTCTGTTTCCCGGAAGGGCCAAGTCGATGTTATGAAGGTTAATAGCCAGATCCACGGCCTCGCTGAACTTTCTGGCAGGTGCCTCAGTGATAGCCTGTTTAACGGCTTCTTCTATATCCATTTCAATCCTCCGTAGTCTGCGACTCTAGGTCTTCTACGGCTTCTCAAAAAAGAGAATTAGAATTCAGATAATAACTCTATATTTTAAGCCTTCGCTTCTAATATCTCATCGTATTTGCCGCTGGCTACAGCCAGTTGAGCCTCTTTGCTTTGCATACCATCAATGGTCGCGCCTACAGACCCTGCTGTGCCGATGACCTCGCTGGCTGCTTGCTTCAGGGTTTTGGAGAGAAGGCCTTTTCTCTTGATGTTTACAATTTTGATGACCTGCTCCATAGTTAGGTTCCCAACGATAGTTTTGTCGCCAGTGCCCTTCTCTACGCCCATCTCCTTTATGATCAGGGCTGAGGTAGGAGGCGTTCCAACTTCGATCTCGAATTCGGTTCTGGACTTCACAATAACTTTGACGGGAACTTGCATTCCATTGAGATCTTTAGTCTGCTCATTGATCTTGGCGACCACCTGAGCTACATTTACGCCCAGAGGTCCCAGGGCCGGGCCCAAAGGTGGCCCCGCGCTGGCCTTTCCGCCGGGGACCAATGCTTCTACGACATTAGCCAATACTTGTCACCTCAAAATTTATTAAGTTCCATCTTTACTGAGCACGCGCACGTGATCTCCCCGTACTGTGATGGGGATAGGCACCATGGCTTCAAAGAGTTCCAACGTTATCTCTTCCTTGGCAACGTCCACGCGTTTGACCCTTGCCTTCTCTCCCTTGAACGGTCCGGATATGAGCTCGATAATGGCTCCTTCTTTAATTCCGATTACGGCCGGCTTGGGGGAGAGAAAGTGTTCAACCTCTCCGATATTGGAGGCCCCTTTTATCACAGAGCGTGCATGGGGTATTCCTTGAATCGCCTGATCTACGATCTCCGAAGCTGGTGATTCCACAAGAACGTAGCCTTTCAGCACATCTGGTACCAGCAGTGCCCTTATATCATACTTTTCCTTGCGTGCTATCTGGGCGATCATGTTGGCCACCGATCGTTCTTGATTCGCAGTGGTCTTCACAACATATATGCTGGTCTCGGACATTCCGCCTTCTTAGACGAATCTCGTGTATAAAAAGGTTTGCAATACCATGGAAATCTCTTTATACTATAAACAAAGGAGTTTCCAAGGGGTGAGTATCTTAAATGAGTGGCAGGACTGATCAACTTCGGGACCTCGTTATGAAAATTGGCGCCACAACCAAGGTCGTGGAGAAACAGGCCACCCGTCATGGTAGTCTCCGGGGAAGCGGCGAGATTGAGCGCGCTTTATTGGGAGTCGTCCAGGAAATGATAAAACAATACGGTATCCAGACAAAGCTGACTGCCGAGCAGTTATCGTCAGTTGTCAGGCTCTTTTATAAGAGACTAAGTGATACCGAGATCGCAGAGCAATTGGGTGATCGAGCCCTAAATAAAACCGTCAGCCGGGCCCGAATCAAGCTCCACTTATTCAGGGAGACTGATTTGAAGCCTCCTTTCGACAAGGATGAGTTTCTCCGCCTAACGGATGCCAACAAATCCGTCAAAGAGATGGCTGGAAGTCTGCAGGTTGCTCCTTCCACCATATCGGAGTACAGGAATATCTTCGATAGCCAGAAAGCATCGGAGAGGGATGGATACACAAAGCGTTTTTTGGAGATACTCTCCGATCAGGATGTCTCCGAGCGCATGGTGACAGCCCACACAGAGGATGGCCTTGCGGATACCATAGATACAGACTATGAGGCAGCAGAGGCCTGAGAAGCTTCTCTTGCCTTGACCTGACTATTGCATAACTCCCAAGCTCAAAGAGCAGAAGACCGGTCAGTAGATACTGTAAATATTATTTCCCGCAGAGGAATATTTGTCGCGTCAGGCTTCCATGAACGCGATCCGTATGCTTTTGGAGAATTTCAAAGCCTGCATTCGCGAGCAAGGCATCAAGCGAGCTATCCGCCACGATTACCATGCGGCGGCCATGCTTGATCACCCGGAAGAGCTCGCTTAGACTTTCCTGCAAAAGTAATTCTTTGGACTTTGCCAGGATTTTAGCCGACCTCCCATAGGGTGTGTCCAGAACGGCAGCATCGATGGAAGAATTTTGCAGTGGCAAGCGCTTGGCATCGCCCAATAAGAGAGAGCAGTCCAGCGACTGCAAATTACATAAAGCACCCTTCACCAGCCGGGTCTGGACCTCGATTCCCAGCCCCTGGATGCCGATCAAGCAGGCTTCAATCAGAATGCCGCAAGTTCCAGCGAAAGGATCAAGCAGTACCTCGCCTGCGCGAACCTGGGTGAGGTTGACCAATGCACGGGCCATGCGCGGCATGAGCACGCCGGGATGGAAAAAGGGCTTGAGGTGTGGCCGGCGCGCCTCAAAGGAGCTTCTATCGGTTTGGGCAGCCTCCTGTCCCAGGACGATTTTTCCTGTGGTGATGACGGCTCGCAGTACCATCTCCGGCTTTTTCAGGTCCGCACTGTAGCCTCTGTGAAAAAGGATGCGTCCCACCTCGTGTTCCACAGCATCCGCCCCGGGCGCGGCATCCTTGATACGCCGCGCCCTGATCAGATACTTCTTGTGAGGCAGCTCCAAATGGCTCACGGACTGGGCGAGTGCCTCCAGGTTCGCGTCAGAGATCGCCAGGACCTCTATGATGCGATGAGTCATGGCCAGACGACTGCCCAATAATTTCACATCGAGGTCTTCCGCGTCCACTATCAGGCACTGGTCCAGAAAGGCGACCTCGGAAAAGCGGGAAGAGAAAATCTCCACCAGGGCTAGAGCTTCGCTTCTCGGCAGCGTCTCATGCTCTCCAGACAGCTCAAAGGCGTAAGTCTTCATCCTCAGTCCAGGTAGCTGTTCACATCCCTGTAGTTGAACTTCTTGGAACCAAGGACGTTCTCCAGGAAGTTGAAGAGGGCTCTTCTCACATCATCGGAGAGCAGCGGATACCAGGTGGGACTGGCCACGACCACTGCCCGGAAGGCGAAGAACGGCGCGATGACCTCCAGAAGCTCTTCGTCGCCCGTCTTTTCCAGGTAATTTTCGAAGAACAGCTCGAAGAGGTCTTTCAGATCTCCGGTCAGGCGCAAGCTCTTTTGCACAGAGTAGAATATGTAGTTCATAGCCAGAGCAGTGATGTCGTCTGCAGCTTCGCCCCACTCTCCCCGGCTTCTGTCCAGGACGGAGAAGTCCGTGCCCTCCCGGAACATGATATTCCAGGGATGGAAGTCGCCGTGCACCTGGCAGAGGCGCCGGGCCTTATCGCGCAGCATCCAGCGCCACTCTACGCAGATCTTCTCGACCTCTTGCAGCTCATCCGGGTCCAGGAAGCCGGGACTGTCCGGATAGTCGTCCAGAATGCCGAAGATGCATTCGCCATCTCCCACGGTCTCCCGGATCTTGCGCTGATAGAGGGGCGGGCAGTCTCCCTTGACGGCGTGAATTTCGGCCAGATAATTGGAGAGGGCTATGACCCGGTCATAGTCCAGGTCGGTTGCACCCTGCTCTTTTACTCGCTCCAGGTCAAAGAAGTACTCTTTCCCCTCGATCTTCTCCATGAGCAGGAAGTATTCGCGAGCATCTCCCGCCGAGACCAGCGTCCCTTTTTCCGTGAAGTAGCCCACATCGAGAGATGGGACGTGTTTGGGGAGGCTGGCAAAGGTCGAATTCTGCCAGATCAGAATACCTGCTCGGTCGGAGAAGTGGTCGTGGCCGAAGCCATGCTGCACGCGCATGGATGAGAGCACGGCAGAGCCCTTCTTTCCCTTGATCTCGTACTCCACCAGCAGAGGCGATCCGTATCCGAATCCTTTCACGTCCTCTGTGGTAGGTATAGTCTCACCCATCTTGCGAGTGCTCAGGAGCGATAAATCTCGCCCGTAAAGGCTCTGTAGATATGTTTCCAGGTTACCTCTTTTCAGATCCAAGGCAGGACACTCCTTTATTTTCTCCTTAACTTGCTCGCTTTTTGTTGCTCCCCTCAGGTTCCCATCTGCCAGCTATGCAGGTATTTGTCCTGCTCGGCGGTGAGCTTTTCCGTCTCCAGGCCCATGGAGGCCAGCTTCAGTTCCGCCACCCTGCGATCGATCTCCACAGGAACGGCATAGACCTTCTTCTCCAGATTTCGTCCGTGCTCAACTATGTAGCGAACGGCCAATGCCTGGTTGGCAAAGGACATGTCCATGACCTCAGGGGGATGGCCGTAGGCGGCAGCAAGATTGATCAGCCGGCCTTCCGCGAGCAGGTAGAGCCTGCGGCCGTCTTTTAGCTTGTACTCAGTGACATTGTTCTGCACCTCTGCTTTTCCAGAGGCCATCTTCTCCAGAGCTGGAATGTCGATCTCTACATTGAAGTGGCCGCTGTTGGCAAGGACTGCCTGGTCCTTCATCTGCACGAAGTGCTCCTCTCGAATCACGTTTATGTCCCCGGTAAGCGTGACAAACAGATCTCCCAGGGGCGCAGCCTTGTGCATGGGCATAACTCTGTAGCCGTCCATGGCCGCCTCCAGGGCTTTTCTCGGCTCGACCTCAACTACTATTACGTTTGCACCCAGTCCGTGAGCGCGCATGGCAAAGCCCCGGCCACACCAGCCGTAGCCGGCCACGACCACGGTCTTTCCCGCGAAGAGGAAGTTGGTGGCCTGCATGATGCCGTGCAGAGTACTCTGGCCGGTTCCGTAGCGATTGTCGAACATCATCTTGGTCTCTGCGTCGTTGACGGCGACTACCGGATAGAGCAGAGCATTGTCCTCGGCCATGGCCCGCAGGCGCACGACACCGGTGGTGGTCTCCTCGCAGCCGCCGAACATCTGTGCGGCCAGCTCCGGATGCTCCTTGTGGATGATGGCGATGGTATCTGCTCCGTCATCCAGGCTCACATTGGGCTGCAGGTCCAGGGCTTTTTTGATGCAGTCGTAGTACTCCTGCTCATTCTCGCCCCGGAATGCGTAGACGTGCAGGCCCCGCGCGGCTAAGGCCGCAGCCACCTCATCCTGCGTGGACAGCGGATTTGAGCCGGTGACTGCCACCTCGGCGCCGCCAGCCACCAGAGTTGTGATGAGGTTGGCTGTCTCAACAGTCACATGCAGGCAGGCCACGATGCGTGCGCCCTTGAGGGGCTTATCCTTCTCGAACTCTTCTTTGATCTTTTCCAGAACAGGCATGTGTCGGCGGGCCCATTCGATACGCTTTTCTCCTTCTGCGGCCAGACTTGGATCTTTAACTACGCTCTTTTGCAAAATAAATCACCTTGAAATATATTCATTTGACCTCTGGAAAGAGACCATTTTCAGATACTTAAATGCAACCCAACCAGGGATTACTGTGAGATGCCCTTCGGTTGAACTATTAGGAATTGCCAAATAGTTGCCCTTTGGCCGGGTTCTTGGGTAGAGAAAATAAAAGTCCATCCGAGACCTATCGAGTAGAAGTACAGCATTCGGCATTCACGCATTATGCCGCCAGCTCTGCAATAATTCTCAACCAGACGCGCGCACGTAAGCGGGCCCGCTGGGGTTGGATGAATGAGCAACCTCTTCCAGGCCACCATAAGCATTTTGCACCAGGACCGTCCTATTGGCAGATGAGCAGGCGAAGATCATCTGCCCGCCCTGCCCTGGATGCGATATCACCAGCGCAGAAATACATGAAGGAGATAAAATGTTGATTGCCTTGCCAGATGGCAGCAGAAAAGAGATCGCCGAAAAATGCGCCCGCATCGAAGACATCCTCAAGCAGCTCGGCATTAATCCCGTCGAGGTCATCGTAGCCAAGAACGGCAAGATAGTCTCGGAGGAGGAGACGGCAGGTTCGGACGACGAGCTGAAGATCGTGCGGTTTGTGCACGGCGGTTAGATAGGTTTAATAGAGACAAAGGATAATAATGTAATATTGAGCGGAGAATGGATGGTGTGATTTAGATGGCCTTTTTGGAGATAGAGAATAGTGAGTTCAATGATATTCAGGAGTTCATAGAATTCCTTGAATATGATAAAAAAGGTCATCAATTACCGAGCAATCTTCAGGTAGTAGCTACAATATCAACATTGAAAACAATAGAAGACTATATTAATGATTTGATTAAATATGGATTTTTTATTGAAAAGAGATATGGGAAACTATTATTGATATCAAAAGCAATATTAAACAAGAAGATTTATTACTATACATTTTTTGATAATAGAAATAATGTCCATCTATTTCTTACCATTGCGAGAAAAACAGACGACATTCCTGAAACACTATTTGATTATATAAAAAGGTCTGGCGATATATCTAATTTGTGGATAACTCCGAAGATTATGAAAGAATTAAAGGACAGGCTGACCGATGAATACGCGGATTTAATGATAACATATTTCTCCGCAAAAAGAACTCCTAATTCAGATATCCCCGCCGAATATAGGCCGGAAATAGAGAGAGGAATACAGTATAGGGGAGATGATGGTAGATTAGCGCTAGAGGAGATGGAATTTTATTATGGGGTCATGCCCAAAATACTTGAAATTCGCTTGCCAAATGGTGTGGCATTCAGAATAGATAACAAAGGAATAATAACGCTATTCAAGGGCAGTTTTGGAGATATTTTTAAAATAATTGAAAGTGTAGTTGGAAAATTAATAAAAATCAAGTACGCCATAGAAGGCTCAAGCTATGCCATTCACAGAGTAGGCACTAATAATCAATTCGCCCATGCAATTCAAATCCCGTGGTCTGTAATAATGCCTTCTGGGATGAAACTTGATGACCTCGCAGGCTTTTGTAGAGCCCTAAGCGATGAGGAATGGGATTTTACCCTTCTGGAAAGCGCGCTCTCCAAGGAAGAGAGTTTTTTCTCTGCAAGGGTAATTGATAATAATAATAGCTCCTCCTTCGATATCGCCACAACCGGCAAGAGGATGGATATTTATCCTATAGAGAAAACAGAGATAGGATCATATATTCGATTTTATGAATTCTTGGTAGAAACTGTAGATCCTCAGGCTGTAGTGGGGTGAGCTTATCGAAAGTTCCCTAAATATTGATCAGAGCTATGAGGATTTTTATCGGAGTCTATCTGTAAATGCAAAAACGGAGCTTCGGAAAATAAAAAATGATTTCCTGAAGTATTATTTGCCGAGTGCAAAGGAGAAAATAATAGAAGAACTTGATACAGATACTCGGCATCAAAATTTATTGAGATTTTGCGCAAAAGCATTTGCTAAAACCGATCTATCTGAACGATCCGGATATCAATTCTATTTCACTGAACCGCTTATTGAATTATGTGAACCACAAAGTGGAGAGAAAAATTTTGATTTACTTTTGTTTAACGAATCTACAAGAGGCGCGATTTTCATCGAATGCAAGTCTTCAATTCCCAGCAAAGCAAGCAAAACGATTAAGGATGTAGAGAAGGCAATCTCTCTTGTTCAGCGTAATTTGGGTTATCTTTCAGATATAATCGATGTAAAATTGTTAAATGAAAAAATTGAATATGTTCTATGCATATATGATAAGGATCTAAGAAAAATAGAAGAATCCTTTAAAGGAAAAGCTAAAAGTAGCAATAATAGCGGTTTTGATCCAGACCATATTAAACTATGGGTATATAAACCGCATTCAGAGATAATACAGCTATATATAAATCAATCGCATAATAATTTAGAGCTAAGTAATATGCTCCTGAAAGGGTTCGACGAAAAAAATTCTAAAAGTAGATTTGAATTACCATATGTGTGTTCATCCCATAAATTCTTGATTATACAGAATGCGATTATTGGCGGATGCTATAGAAAAAATTTGCGGAATCAATTACAACAAGATCCAAAAATAATTAAGCAAAAGGATATAATATCGATTTTGCATAATAATTTATCGCTAGGAATGCCTAAAGAAAAGGAGAGCGACCTATTAAATGAAATCGTATCGCATGTCATAAAATATGGGGAGAAATATAAGTTATTAGAGAAGATTAACGAAGAGGAAATAAGACTAATATGTCAAGGAAACAGAATAGACTTAGTATTAAAAAATATAAAAGATAAATTTTTGAAAAATTGGATTGAAGAAAAGTCAGAGGAATGGGCCAAAGCCGAAGCATTGAAACAGTATAAAAAGCGAACAGGGATGAAACAACTCTCTGATTTTTAAAAAATATGTTAAACGACTCTGAAAGGAAGCGATACTCCCGCCAGATCCGCCTCTTTAGCGAGGACGGCCAGGAGAAGCTAAAGGGGACCAGCGTCTTCATAGCCGGAGCAGGCGGCCTCGGTTCCGTCATTTCCCTCTACATGGCAGCAGCGGGCTTCGGCAAAATTCGCATCTGTGACTGCGACTTTGTGGAACTCTCCAACCTCAACCGGCAGATACTGCATGCCAACGCAGACGTGGGCCGCCCCAAGGCACAGTCGGCTTATGAGACCTTAACCGGCATCAACCCGGAGATCGAGGTGGAGGCGCTGGTGGAGACCATCTCCGAGGACAATATCGATCAGCTCCTGCAGGGCTGCGACCTTATTATGGATGCCATGGACAACTTCCCGGTTCGATACCTCTTGAACCGGGCAGCTCTGCAAAGAAAGATCCCGCTCTTTCACGGGGCTATCAGCGGTTACCAGGGTCAGGCTACCACTATCATTCCCGGCAAAACGGCCTGCCTCTCCTGCATCTTCCCACGAGCCCCTCCCGCGACAATCTTCCCGGCTCTGGGCAGCACCTGTGGTGTGATTGGCTCCATTCAGGTGACCGAGGCCGTGAAATATGTCACCGGCGCGGGGAAGCTTCTTGAGAACCGTCTCTTGTTCTGGGATGGACTGAATGACTGCCTGGACGAGATGGGCTGTGAGCGCAATTCGGCTTGCCGGGACTGCTCGGATATAGAGAATTGATGGTGAGTATTAATAGGAATAATAGCAATAGTTGACGTTAATGCAATTTGGCATCACAGCTAAGAGATGGAAGATATGAGCGAAGGCAAAAAGGCGTTGTTAGTGATGGGCTGTCCGGAAGTGCCGGTGCAGATGAGCATGGTAATCTATCTCACCCATAAGCTGAAAAAATCCGGCTGGGATGTGACCGTGGCCGGTACGGATGCGGCCGTCAAGTTGCTCAAGGTCGCCGACCCGGAGAGCTACTATGTGCAAAAAACGGTCGATCTGGATGAGCTTATTGGTGACGTCGTGGAAAAGAAGGTCGACTTCGACATATGCTTCGCCTTCATGCACAGCGATGCGGGCATGACCTACGCTGCCACATTCAGTGCCATCTCTAAGGCCAAGCTTTATGCGGTAGTATTCGGCAAGAATGCCGAGGCTCTGGGGGAGAGCATTGACTTTCCTGCGGAGAAGATCGTGGCCAAGGCCACCCACAACCCCAATCCCCTCAAGAACAAGATCGATAAGGTGGCATTATGAGCTGCATAGAGCAGATGAAGTACAAGCTGCACCTGGAGCGCACCTCCTTCAAGGAAGCACGCGAGTACATCGAGAAGAACTCTGATGAGGTCTACTACGTAGATCCCGGCTACAAGATCTTCAAGGACTACTACATCATCGGCGTGCCGCCCGTGGCTATGGGTGTGCGGGGAACGGAGATGCTCTTTACCTACGTCAAGCCCTGTCACGGCACCTTTGTCATGGGAATCGACTCCGAGGAAGAGATCGCCCGGTTGCGGGAAAATGAGAAGATAAAGATTGAAAAGTCCTTGAAGAAAGGCGGCTTGAAAGCGAAGGCCGATTCCGGACCGGCTCCAGCCAGCTATGGCGAAATGTGGAAGAAATAATGTTGGTAAAGATTCTGTCATTTGCCGGCTTCCGGGAGATCCTGGGAAAAGAGCGAGAGCAGGAAATAAAAGAGTCAGCAACAGTACAAGAGCTGCTGGATGTGCTGGCCCAGGTCAATGCCAGATTCAAAGAGGCGGCCTTTGACGAATCCGGAGAGCTACGCGACTATGTTCTGCTCATGATCAACCGAAAGAGGATCGATCCCCGGCAGGATCTGCTAAGACCGCTTCAAGAGGGCGACGAGCTGGCCATATTTCCTCCACTGGCAGGAGGTTGAATCTTTTGATAAAGATCACAGAAGAGGACTTCTCCCTGGACGAAATGATAAAAAGGGCCAGGAGTAAGGATGCAGGCGCTATTGTCACCTTTCTGGGTACTGTCAGGGACGACGGCATGGAGAGGATGGAAGTAGAGGCCTTTTTGGAGGTTGCCCAGGCGGAGCTCGAAGCCATCCGGGAAGAAGCCATGAGCCGCTTCCACCTTATGGCGGCGGAGGTCGTGCACCGCACAGGCTCGCTTGCTGTTGGCGAGAATATCGTGGCCATCGTCTGCTCGGCAGCACACCGGGAGGAGGCCTTTTCCGGGTGCAGATACATAATTGAGGAGCTGAAAAAAAGAGCGCCCCTCTGGAAGAAAGAGCTCGGAGAGAAGAGCGAGCGCTGGGTGGGACAAACGTGAGTGAGCCCCTCATTGGCCGCCGCAGGATGTCCTGCAGGACCGCAGCCTTGATTGGCCCCAAACCGGCGGCGGGCGCTCGGGCCGTGCTGGGCAGAGGACCAGGCAAGGTCAATTGATCTTTTCTTGAAACTGCCTATCCAGATGATCCTGTATCTCCTGCACCGCCTGACGCAGCACTTTTTCATTGTCATATTCTTGCACAATCCTCTCCAGGTCGGCACGAGTAAGTGCCGAGAGCTGCCGGACCTGCTCTGTCAGATTGGGCACCGCCCTCAGGATGTTGTCCACGATGCTCACAGTGGCCTTTCGGGCCGTGCGGGACAGCGGATTGAGATCGATGGCAATGACATTCTTTCCCATAGCCACCAGTGCCTCGCAGCGGTCGCCGTCCTCCAGAGGAATAAGTACCACGTCAGCATCGAAGATCCCGCCCCTTGTTGCCAGAGACCGGGCGTGCTCCAGGCCGGGAACGGATGCATCAGGATGCTCTCCCAAAACCTCTTTTGCGCCCTTCTTCCGGAGAAGATCGGCAATTTTCTTCACCCGTTCTTCGGAGCGGTGGAAGAGGTTGACCTCCAGAGGAATGCGCAGTTCGTTGGCCAGGGCCACCATCTCCTCTGCCACGAGCGCGGCCACGTTCCCGTTGACGCTGAGCGCTGGCCTCTCCGCCAGGAGCAGCAGGGCCGCAGCAGCTCTCGTGGCCCCCTCTGCCGAGGGCACAGTCCTCTCGCCCAGAAGGTAGTCGAAGCACTCGCCTCTGCCCTGGGCTATGAGACCCTGGCTGCTGGTGTAGCCCCTTTTCACGCCCTCCGTCACGCGCTCGCGTGCCACTAAAGAAGCATATCGGGGATGAGACTTTGGAATATCAGTCAAGATTGGCACCTCTTTGTGAAATAGTAGTTGTATGAACCTCGCCGAAGCTCTTTAGGGCTTCGACCTCGGCACCGTCCCCGGCCCCACCAAAGGCGAAGACCGCATCACCCAGCATGATCATGCTGGCCATGCCGCCTGCAGCCTCCACTGCCTCGATGGCCTGCAGGGCCCAGTCGCTGGCCAAGCCCGACTGCACTGTGAAGCGGCGGGAGAGCTGCATGAAATTTGTGAATGTGGGCCTCTTTAATAGCTCCTTCAAGGCCGCCTCGCCCGCCACGTTGACCGCCATCATCGCCTTCTCGTCGGAGAGAACCTCTTTAGTGGAGATGGGGCCTCGCACCACGTAGCTGATCAGCAGCGTCGGAACGGGTATTCGATCGATGCGACCGGTGCCCGGCGCGCCCGGCTGCAGGCGCACCACCAGGCCGCCTGCATTCTGGGCGATGACATCTCCCAGGCCCGTCCGGTTTGTAACTTCGGCCTCGTGGGCTACTGCCGCTGCCCGGTCCGCTGTGAGGCCCAGATCGAAGTACGAGTTGAGAGCGTAGGCACAGCCCAGGGCTCCCGCCCCGCTGGCCCCAAAGCCCGCCCCAAAGGGCATAGAAAGCTGCGTCTTCACCCGGACGGGCTCTTTTGCCAGTTTGCTCACCACGAATCTGGAGACAGGGGCCTCGGACAGTTCACCATTGAGAAGGATTTCCGTGTCCTGGATCTCTGGAGCGGATTCTATGGTAGTAGTAGCGCCCAGGGACAGGCACAGGCCGCAGCCGATGGAGCCGGAGAGCCGCGGCTCATCTTTGCGGTGGGCGGCAAAAAAGCCGGTGATGTGGGAAGGCACAAAGGCCCGAGCGGATTTAATGAAGCCGCTCATAAGATTTCCACCAGGGCATCCATGATCATTTTTGCAATCAGGCTCTTTTTGCCCTCGGCAGTTTTGCGCTGGACCAGGCGGTCGATTATGAGCACCCGATTATCATCCGTGCCCATGCCGCCCCGGGCGACGTCGTTGGCCACAACCAGGTCCAGCCCTGCGCCCTGCATGGACCTCTGTGCCCGAAGGGCAAGCTCCTCGTCCGTTACGCCCGTCTCGGCCTTGAAGCCAACTATCTTCAGATGGGGATAGGCCTCTCGCACCGTCTTGATGATCTTCTGGGTGGGCATAAGACGCAGCACCAGCTCCTGGCCGGACTTGATCTTCTCCGCCTTGGGATCGAGGGTGTAGTCGGCCACGGCAGCGGCGCTGATCAGGGCATCGCAGCCTTTCGCCACTTCCGCCAGCACAGCATCCAGCATATCCTTTGCGCTCTCGGCGTAGACCTGGCGCACGGGGATGTCCTGGAGGAAGCGGTGCACCAGAGTTACCTCCGCCCCGCGCCGGCGCGCCTCCAGGGCCAGAGCCACGCCTGTCTTGCCCGAAGCGCGGTTGGTGAGGATGCGGATGGGATCTACAGTCTCGGCATTGGAGCCGCTGGTGATGAGAATTCTCTTGCCCGCAAGATCCGCGGGCCCCAGCAGCCTCTCCACCTCTCGCACCACCAGCAAATTGTCGGCTATCTTGGCCTTGCCTTCCTCGATGCGCGGATCGATCAGCGTGACACCCATTTCCTTCAGCTTCTGCAGATTGCACAGCACTGCCGGATGCCGGTACATGGCCTCGTGCATGGCAGGAACCACTGCGACAGGTTTGCCGCTGCCCAAGGCCGTGGTGGCAAACGTTGTCACGGGCGTGTCGTCGATGCCGCAGGCCATTTTGCCAATGGTGTTGGCCGTGGCGGGGGCGATGAGCAGCAGGTCCGCCTGGCCGCAAACGCCGCAAAACTGCACATGCTCCACCCGGCCGGTAATCTCCGTGATAACCGGATGGGTTGTGGCGTACTCCAGGGCGTAAGGGTGCAGGATCTGCAGCGCGGCTCTGCTGGCTACGCAGTGCACCTCTGCGCCGCGCCGGATCAGATCGCGAATGAGGTCCACTACCCGCACGGCGGCGATGCTGCCGGTTACTCCCACTACTATCGTCTTTCCCGAAAGCGTTTCGCTTACTGAACCTGTGATATCGGAGGGCATGATGGTCCTGCAAATCTATGCTGTTACTAAAAGAAGGCTCTTTCCCTGAGCCCGCCCGCAGGCCCTGGCGCGCGCATCTGTGAGCGCGGAAGCACAAACCTTATTTAACAATTCAATCGAGGGACTATGCCGTGCCGGGGTGGCCTAGTTGGTTAGGGCGCGAGACTCATAGGGTAATACGATTAACGCGCGCTTCCTGAGGTATCTCGAAGTCGCGGGCTCGAATCCCGCTCCCGGCACCTTCTTACGTTTTTCAATGCTATTCTTTCGAAGCTAAGATAAGGCAGTAGTAATAATCACTCTCTGGCGAGCAGTTTGGAGGGGAAAGAATATGATTATTAGTAAGGAAAAGATAGAGAAGATCATAGTTTTAATAAAAAAAGAATACCTCGATTGGTCCGGTTTTTCTCATACCAAGTTCGTGAAGGATGAGATCGATTACAAGCAATCTGCTTCTTTGAATGCCCGCGAGCTATTGGCCGAGAAAGAGCTTCTCAAGCTGCAGAGGGAGAGCAACTTCGAGGAGATCATCTCAAGAATCAAGAAGGTAGGCAATGCCACAAACATGCTCTGGAATTGGGCGCCTACTACAGGAGACCTTGGCATTTTGGAGCAGCCAAATCTGGAGAGAAGAGCCTTCTGTGGTGCGTTCATCGACCTGCTTTATGGTCCGGGACAATCACCTGAGAGACTGGAGCGATATCTAAACTTTGTAAAATCACAATCCCTTCCCAACAAATGGACTTTCCCCACCTATTTCCTATTCCTTTGTAATCCCCAGACAGAGATGTTCGTAAAGCCAAGGGCGATGAAACGCTTCCTGGAATTTCTCGGCACTGATGATATACAGTTCAAAGGAACACCATCAAGTCAGGCTTACACCACCATCAAGCAAATCTCTCTTCAGCTCAAAGAAGAGATGAATGAGTATGGGCCGAAAGATATGATAGATATTCAAAGTGCTATATATTTAACTAATATATTAATTAATAATAATATTATAACAAAAGAAAAACGCGCTGAATTCTTGAAGCTCTTTCGTGAATTTGTAGGTTCATATCTTTCTTCGCCCGTTGGCATAAGGCATACATCTTCCTATGAGACGAGTCGAACGCTTGCCCGCAACTATTTAGATGAAATTCGTAAGGTTCAAGAACGTGGCGAGGACATAACAGACCTAGTCATATTGAAGCTGCTTCCGTATGCAGACTCGGATCAAGCTAGAAAGAGTGGCCTTTTTGTCTCACCTGCTTGGGTTTTTAAAACGGATGCTCGAAAAAAATTAGAGGGTGTAGGCTTTGTTAATCCAGCAGATTGGCCTTTTGTTGCGAGAAAAATATTAGAATTTGTAAATCGTTGTGATAAAGACCCGGAGCAAATTTATGAGGCATGTTCCGAATTTTCAAAATCTCCTTTGTCAAAGGGATTTCAGGCAGGAACTTTAACCCCTATCCTCTATGCCCTTCATCCCGATCAGTTTGCTATAATCAATAATAAGTCTCGCGAGGTCCTCAATCACTTCGCTGAAAAATCATGCTCACAGAGCATAGCTGATTATCCAAAAGCAAATGAGACTGCTCTGTCTTTGCTAAAAGGAATTTCTGAGGATATTAGGGAGATAAGCAATACAAATTTACCAATTACCGACCTCTTTGATATGTTTTCTCATTGGTATACGGCGATACGACCACCAGGACTCTCCAAATTGTTTTCTCAAATTTTTATGGATCTTGAGGAGGCTAAATGGGCTTTTGGTCTCATAAAGGAGACTTTGGGTCGCCTCAGTGTAATTAGCTCTGAAGATGAGCGATTTGCCATCACGCTCCCAAAAGACGGAAGGATTCTTCGACTTAATTTTGGCCAATGGCTGATCTTGGATTTTAGGAATCCAGAGCTTGCGGAAAATAGAGTAACATTGACCTTTCTGAAGGATCTAATCAAAATAGATGATAGTCTTGCGACTTTTAGTTTCGCGAAAAAGGCAAGTGAACCCGATGTTCGGAACTATTCCTTGCCCATCGAAATGGTTAGGCCACTCGAAGGTGATCTTAGAAATGCTAATGAGAAGACGCTCGACTATATAAAGGATAAATTTGGTGCTTGGAGACGGACAATTTGGCGAAAGCATCACGTAACTGAGATTGGGGAAGCCATTTTCGATGAGGAGAAACTCGAGAAGCTTCTCACAGGAAATATTAGCATTAGAAGCCACAAATGTTGGATATTTCAATACAATCCCAATCAATATAATCTAAGAGATGCGCTTAAAAATGTCGATGTGTTTACGTGGAGAGTTACAGCCTATAAAACGCAGATACATGCTGAAGACGTGGTTTATCTCTGGGAATCCGGAAATGATGCCGGAATCGTGGCAATAGGCAAAGTGCTCACCGATCCGGGAGATTTTCCAGAATTCGAACGTGAAAAGATGTTTTACCTCAATGAAGACAAAGAAACTAAGGCAAAGCAATCCACAGTTCGAATCTCGATTGAACAGGTGCTGAAAAATAGAATAACACGGCAAGACCTTCTTAGTCATCCTGTGCTTAAATCTCTACTTATTTTGAAACAGCCACATTCAACGAATTTTGCGGTTACTGAAGATGAAGCCATGGCGTTAGTAGAATTAGCCTATCAACCATCGATGCAGATTTACACTCTAGATCAGGTTGCTGCAGATACAGGCAAAGATAATGCTACTATTAAAAGTTGGCTTCAATCCATTGATCGCAAAGGCCAGGCCATCATCTTTGGCCCACCCGGCACCGGCAAG
>Ga0351915_1206_pt1 | contig 16623 bp, 11 predicted proteins | sample TotcelHT113001M6_FD_205802 | JGI IMG/M metagenome (GOLD analysis project Ga0351915, IMG submission 205802) | Enriched cells from coal bed in the Powder River Basin, Montana, United States - Total cells T11 rep1 HSBNCT.T11.300.1.M6 ...
TAGCCAATTTGGATAGAAAGTTCAATTTAGATTCTAAGGATAATTTGGGTTCGAAAGAAGGATTGCGTTTGTATGGATACTCCTCAAGGAGATGAATTGCAAACCTCTCATGTATTACACTTTTGTTATTTGGTATCGCCCCCTCATTTTCTTTTACAATAATACATAACATCCATAGATATAGCGGTAAGCGTGCAAGATCTAGTAAGTTCAAATCTCTCAATCGATTGGAAAAATATTTTATAGAGATGTTCTCAATAGCATACTGATCAATTTGATCGTCACTTAATTCTTCAATTTTATAAGCTAAGAAGTTATAGAGTTCGCCATGATAATTGGTTTCTCTTGAAGTGAGAATGATTTTACAGCTATTGAAATACCGTTTAATTTCAATTTCAAAATTTAATTTTGAATTTCTTATCTCATCATACCCATCTATCAAAATTATATATTTATTATTAGCCAAATCAGATTCTATCGCTGCCTTATCGATATTCATTTGAGAGGGTTTTAAAATAAAACATATTGCATCAATTACAGTAGAGAAAAGAACCCCCCAATATTTCCCCTCTATTATAATGGGAACAAATGAATTATCGTTAATTACATCTAATGCCAATGAATTTAATAAGTATGTCTTTCCAGATCCAGGTTCCCCTAGAATCATAACAGGATCAGACATGCTTAGAACTTCTTTAGCAGATATTTTTTGTGAGTTGATCTTTGATTTTTTTAATAATAGACTCACTGCGCAAGACTTTTCTGATTTAAAAAACCGAGGTATTTGACGATGCGTTAGTTGTTCGAGGTCTTTGCTTAGATTTAGGAGGTATTTACTATAATCTATTTTTTTCTTATCCTCATGAATCTTATTGCTATAGCCGCAGATATTATTTTGCTCTGAAGCTGAAGCCGCAGTTTGGACCTCCAAGTCAGGGCATTTTTCCAAGATGTCTGCCATTGAAATTGCATAGGCGGCCTTCATCTCCTGGGCCGACTCGGTTATAGCCACCATCCCCACGGCTTTTTTAACATGGTCATCCCAGAGGACGGTGCCGCTGAATCCTTTCTCCACCTTAAAGACCGAGTCGCTGTCCATCTGGATTGTTCCGTCTCCTATGCTGCTTTTAATCTTTCCAGATACCCAGTAACCCTCCTGGCGCTCAAATGTGATGCCAAAGGCACTGTATTGGTGGTCCCAGAGATTCGTCTCGAAGCTTAGGGGTAGGGGAAGAGCTCTTGCAGGAGGATCGGAAAGAAGCTCCAACCTTGCCAGGTCAGGCTGCTCAGTAGCCAGGATCACCTTAGCCTTCAGAATGCCTGAACCGGGATGTGGGAAGGGAAAGTCCAGTTCTACTTCCTTTCCAACAAGATTCTTTTCGGGAGAGAGAACATCTCGGATGACATGACAGCATGTCAGAATTGAGCGGTCTCCTGCTAGAAAGCCGCAACCAATGGCCCAGACCTTCGATTGCGATCCACTTGAGGCCTGCTTTTGGTAGATCCTAACGATTGACTTCTTGGCTTGTTCGTCCATCTGCTCCCTCCGAACTCAGATGGAGTTTCATCAAGATAAATATTTATCCTGATTGGGGAAAAGACTTAGACTATGAAGCGATTGGTAGAGGTCCCTCTAGCCTCAGGCGGGAGCATTTTGGTGGAGATGGAGATCCCCCAAGGCGGAAAGGTCCAAGCGAGTGCTCCTGGCGAGGTGATCAGAGCGGCACAGACCATGGAGTCGGCACTCTCAGCGATCAAGCCTGTAGTCATCGGTATTGTAGGAAATATGATGGATATCGCAATAACGCCGGCTGAGATCACGGTGGAATTGGGACTAGGATTAAGTTTAAGCTCAGATGGCATTCTTAAGATGCTAGTGGCTTCTGAAGCGAACGCCAGCTTCAAAGTGAGCATTACATGGAACCCAGAGCAGAGATAATCCACAACATCTTTGCAGTCTTGGATAGATGTTTGGTTATCAAGGCTAAGATTATGGTGGCCTTCCACCCCAGTTTAGCGGAAGGGGTGGCATAAGGTACCGCTTGATCTGAAAAGATAGGGATTATTACCGTAACTATTTCGCAAGTGGCAGGCTGCAAGGTATTAGATAGAAGGATGATCTTTGTCCCTAAATGGCTCCTTACCGCTTCCACTTGACGCTATCGCCCTTGACCTTTATTATCCCATTCTTCTCCAGCGACCTGGCCAGCTCAGCCGCCGCTCTTCTGCCGTTTATCTCCAATAGATCTCCGTTCTTCTCCATCTCAAATTCGCATCTCTCCCGGAACGCTTCCAGGTCTACCTTTCCCGGTGACGGCTCTTTCAGGTCGGAGATGAGCTTTCCCAAAAAGACAAGGCACAGATACTCCCGTTCATATTCATCTTCAAACTCATCATCCAGATCCTCAGCCAGCATAGCATAGAATTCGTCGACAAAAACCTGGGCCCTCGGCTCAACCGTGAAGACTGTGGTCATCCTGGCCAGCTCGCTCTCTTCCTCCAGATCTTCCCTCTCATCAATGACGCGCAGAATAGGATCATCCAGCTTGCTGCCCACATCTTCACCGACCTCGATGTCGTTTCGGTCCAGAACTGTGTCGATGAAGGACTCGGCATCGTATACATCCAGCAGATCCGCCCTTATGCCCGTAAAGGCCTTCATTTTCGCTTCTCTCTCTTCCACGGGTAGATCGGCTTTCAATATCTCTGCGAACTGCGATCTCTTTTCGTGTATCTGCGGGTCGAGCTCCAGATGAAACCTCTCGCCGAAGTCCTCTGGTCCGGCGCCTGCCGCCAGAGCCTTTCGCAGGGCATTTAGGTATCGCTCGTACTTTGCATAATCAGTTTCCTCCAGTTTCCCTTTCAGCACACTCATGCGGCCCTCCAGGTAATGGAAGAGCTCCAGTCGGCTAACGGTGAATGTTCTAATATCCACCTTCATCCCTACTTCCTTAAGACAATCGGCGATATATCTGGCCTCATCCTCGTAGTATTCCCCAAGCAAGAACATGAGAAAGAAATACGCCTATACGCTTAAGAAGTTTTTTCAATCAATCATTCAGCTCGTAGTAATCATAAATACTAACTATGATCTAATCCATAAGTGTTCATGAAAAACCTCTTTATTCCATCTGCTACAAAACTTCGCCCTTAGGCAGGGTGTCGGATGAGAGAGGTATTGCTGGAATCCCGAGATGACAAGCAGCATGTCTATCTGCCGGAGAAGTGCATCGGCTCTGGCCACATCCCTGGTGAGTCCAGGTAACAAATTCACACCTTCCTGGAAGGCGGGCACTCCTGGATCTGATAATTAGCTGGAATACCCAATTTTTTAAATAGGATCATGAGATAATAGGTAACGGTATTTTAGGAATCAAGATGCGCGATTGAACGATTGAGATATTGTCTGATATCGGGATCATTTATGATCATGCGGCATGGGAGGAAATCTCTCTTGGGGAGCGAAATTATTAGATTGGAATAATATCGGCTCGGGAAATGCTGGCAGTTCTCTGAATCCTGTCACCATACTAATGATACAGCTAGGATTTGGGCAGAAGATGTGCACGGATATGGCATTAAGCTATTGAGACGTTGAATGGTGTGAAGCTGATGGAGTTGCGCTGATGGGAGTGGATCTGATGGTTTCGAGGCGACGGGAATGGAGCTGACGAGGGAATTGTATGGCAGGGTTGTTCTGGTAACCGGATCCACGGATGGAATAGGCAAAGCCACAGCTCTGGAGCTAGCCCGGCGCGGCGCAACGGTTCTCTTACATGGCAGAAGCCAGCAAAAAGGAGAAGCTGCGTTAGAGGATATCCGCCGAATAACCGGAAGCGATCGCTTGCATCTTTGCATTGCCGACTTCTCCTCCCTGGAGCAGGTAAGAAGGCTGGCGGCTCAGGTCAAGGAAGAGCACGACCGTCTGCACCTGCTCATCAATAATGCCGGGACATTTGAACCGGAGCGCAAAATTACGCAGGATGGATGGGAGACCACATTTTCCGTCAATTATCTCGCACCATTCCTGCTCACTCATGAGCTACTTGACTTGTTGAAGGCGAGCGCTCCTTCCCGCATCATCAACGTCGCCTCCATTGCTCACTGGAATGGAGCGATGGATTGGGATAACCTTCAAGGCGAGAAGAGTTACCAGGGCTTTGCCGCCTATGCTTCATCCAAGCTAGCCCTCATCCTCTTCACATACTTTTTGGCGGAGCGGCTCAAGGGCACAGGAGTGACTGCCAACTGCCTGCACCCTGGCGTCATAAAAACCAAATTGCTCCTGGCGGGCTTTGGAGATTATCCTGGGGAATCGCCGGAAAAGGGGGCGAGAACTTCTGTCCACTTAGCCAGCTCGCAGGAGGTGGAAGGGATCTCCGGCCGTTATTTCGAAGAATGCAAAGCAGTGAGCTCCTCGCCCATCAGCTACGACCGAAAACTGCAGGAGCAGCTCTGGCGGTTAACAAAAGAGCTGGCTGGATCTGATAAGATCTGATTATTGGAAATAATTTGACTGTGAATATGATCTGGCTAAATTATGACGCTTGCTATCAGAATGCTGGAAAGCATTTACCGCGCAAATGGCCCTGTTCAAAACGGGACATTTAGCAGACGCTGGCACTTTGGCTCTGGATATTATTATGACGCAAAATTTGTCAACTTTGGAGCCTTGCGCGTCTTCAACAATGACACTCTCTCGCCGGGAGATCAGGCTCTCTCTGTTATGGAGCAGCCATGATATGATTTAAATTTCATTCACATTAAATCGCAGGAGGTAAAAAAAGTATGAGCAAATTGGTGCTGGGTCTGCTGATGATCGCCCTGGTAGCGACCTCAGGCTGCGCCCAGATGGATAAAAGTGAAAAGGATGCTGGTGTAAGCCAGGTGAAAAACGAGAGCATAAATATTTCCAGTGGGAACATGACCTTTCCCGCATACCTGGCCGTTCCTGTTGCAGAAGGCAAGTGGCCTGGCGTGGTGATGATCCACTCCTTTAACGGGCTTCAGCCGGGATACATGACTCTGGCGGACCAGTTCGCCTGTGAAGGCTATGTGGTCATTGCTCCTCATTGGCAGAACTTTAACCGAACTCCCAGCGATGAGACAATAGGCCGGCTCATTGAGGACTGCTCAGCCTTCTTGAAAGAGAGAGCGGATGTCGACGCCGAGATGCTGGGCTTGACCGGCTTTTGCGCCGGGGGAAGGTACACCATGCTCTTTCTGCCCCAGATGGATTTCCAGTCCGGTGTTGCCTTCTACGGCTTCCCTTACTCGGGAGGCTTCCTCAATGAGTCCAGGCCAGCTGACTTCATCTCCCAGCTAAATGATTCCCTGCTGATAATTCATGGAACCTATGATGTTCCCATCAAGGTCTCGGATATCTATCGCTATGCTGAAGAATTAAATGCCACCGGCAAGTACTTCGAGCTGAAGGTTTATCAGGGAGAGCCGCACGGTTTCATGATCAAGGATGGCCAGCTATCAGAAAGTTTTGCGGCCAAGGATGCCTTCTGGCAGATGGTGAGCTTTTTTGACAGAACTTTGAAGTAGATTTTCATTAATTTTTTTAAATATTATGCGCTATGATATTCCCTAGCTGACCCAATGGACCGGAGGTGCCATGAGGCTGGGCCGGGATACCAAAAGGAACGACCACATAGGCAAAGAGGCAAGTATTGCCTCCACCGATGGCAGATGCGCCTTTGGCACCATCACTTAGGTCCAAATCCAAACAATCAGGATCCTACAGTTGGATGAACCGGTCTTTGCCGCTGATTTGTGCCCGGAATCATCCCCCACTCCATTTCAATATAATTTATACGTGCATCCTTCTCATGCCCGTTTCCAAGATGCCCAAAAACTCCGCGCCCACGGCCACAACGCTATTGGTGAACACTGATGCATTGATCTCAAAGATTGGATTGCGGAATTTGGTATATTCGGACATCAGCCAGGTGGTGGAGCTCGTGTCTCCGCTGAATAGCTCTCTGTACTCTGGCTTTACTGGTATCACGGCAATGTCCTTCTCCTTGCCATGCTTCTTAAGCATCATGACCTGCCGGGAGGAGGGATTGGCAGTAATTGGCATCACATCAGCGCCCTTGCTCAGAGCCGTGGCCGTTCCCTCTAAGGCTTCATAGGTGTTACCAATTCCGGTTATGGGAATGTAAACGTCTCCAATCTGAAAGCTGGGCGTATTGAAATCTCTCTCCCAGTAGCTGATCTTATTCAGGTGGGTGAACCTCATCTCAAAGGCGCGGGCCACCAGGCCGGATCTGCCAACGCCCCCTATGATGTATCTGCCGCTGCGGGGTAGCAGCCTGCCAAACCAGTTCTCCAGATGCTCGGGGTCCATTTGGGAGATAAGGCGAGCGTTTTGTTCAAAGTCCTTTATTGTGGTGCGGTATTCCGGACAGGCAGGATCGCAGACACCCTTCAGCCGGGACTGGACGTCTGCGAAAAGGGCATTTAAAAAGGCCAGTACCTGCAGCTCAAACTCAGTGCCCATGGGAGAGAGCCTGGACCTCGTATCCTTATCGGTAGACTGTTTCGTCCTGGCCGTGAACACCAGAACAGATCCTCGCTCGTACTCGCTCACCATCTTATAGGCTGTTCCATTCTCATTGGCAGTTATCAGCTTGATATCGCCGCCCAGAGTGATGATATCACTTATGTATTTATTTACAGCCTGTGTTTCTCCGGAGCCGGAGATGGCAATTCCCAGGTTCTTGCCCTTGCGGTAGTGCCTCTGCACGGGATCCTCCAGCGTGAAAGGAAATACGTTATCGAAGTGGTTTTGGATAAGCTGCAAGAAGCTGTAAAGAGCGAGAGCGGACCGGCCCGCCGCAAGGCCATAGACAAACTTGTTGTCTGGCGACGGTCTCAAAAAATCCACCATGGAGTCGGAAAAGGCAGCAACGCTTGCCATATCCAGATCCAACAGCTTCTCTAAAAAGCCGCACTGTAGCAGCGTGGCCTCCTGGAAGGTCTTAATAAGGCCTGACATATTGGCACCTCAAGAGACCACTCCAAGATAAGCCTTTCTTTTTTAGGTTATGATCTCATGCAGCAGGTTCTTCTCATTGGCCGACTTGATCTCCTGGGCAATGCGCCGACCATTGGAGAGGCCCGGTTCTATGAGATCCGAGTAGGGCGATCCGCTTGCGTAGAGATTGGTGCCCGCAACGATTCTGGCCGAGATCTCGAAGACCTTGAACTCCAGCTCATCGGTGACAATCGTCTCCAGGCTGAAGGCGCCGATCATTCCACCAAAGAGGTCCAGGCTGGTTTCCACGACCCTCTCTCCCAGCTCAAAGGCACGGGGCAGGAGAGACTCGCGAAGGACCAGCGGCAGGTTGCCCGTGACCACAAAGCTGGGATAGATGCCGGCCTCGGCCAGCTCTTTCATGCTTCCGATGCGAAAGATCTCGTCGGCATTGGACTCCACGCGCCGATCGATGCCCAGCATCTGCAAAGAGCCCTTGCTAAGATGGTACCCATCCTGTTTTATGGGCGAATAGAAGAAATGGATGTAGTATCTGGTGCCCAAGATGAACTCCTGGATAGTGTACTTCTCCGCCGTGTTCATCTTCGACTGCAGTTCTTCTTTTGTCTTGGCAATGAAAAAACCCCGCCCGCCTTTGGCTCCGTGATATTTTATGATGACTGGTCGATCGATATCTTCCGCAGTTTCAAATCGCATGGGAACGTTGACTCCGGCCTTGAGAAGCCATTCTCGCTCCATCTCCCGGTCGCTCTCCCAGGCTAAAACGCGACGGTTTCCGAAGGTGGGAACAGCCAGCGACTCAAAATTCTCGATTCCCAAATACTCAACCAAAGATCCATGCGGTATTATTATTACGTTTTCGGCTACGAGATCCTCTGCATAATCCAGAAGTGCTTTATAGCTCTCTACAGAGAAGAACTTATCAGGCTTTGCTAAGGGAAAGGCATCGTAGAAGCGAGGCGGCTGACCGATGCAGATTCCCAGGGTTTTAAAGCCCTCCAGGCGCGCACCATGGAAAATTTGCAGGCTGCTGTGTGAGCAGATGGTAGCAATGGTTAGATCGTTCTTATCGTATCCCTTCAAAATATCTTGAATATCTTCTTTAGAAATCATGGTGATAACCCTATGAAACGATCAGGTTGGCATGAAGGTAGATAAACCCTTCGCAAAAGGAATGCCTTGAAGGTAAATCGAAAAAGCCAAAAAAGAAAAATTGTTTAGATCCCGCCGAACAGATCCCTCTTGACGATCCCTCTCTCTCCTCCGCTATCCGTCTTCATGGCCGCCTCCAGGGCTTTGCGATAGAACCTCTCCGTGTACTCCTTGGCCATCCTGCGGGCGCTGAAATTGGGCCCAGTCATCTTGATCGCCTCCTTCATGACAGCCGCCCAGCCGTGCGAGACACCATCCTCGTCCACATCATAGAAAAGAGGCACAATATCCTTCTCCAGCAGATCGTAGATGGCCGCTGCATCGCGTGCGTCCCTGTCCGGTCCCTCTCCCGCGCCCTCCACTGCCCATCCGTTCTTGCCGTTGTAGCCTTCGATCCACCAGCCGTCCAGGACGGAAAGCTGCGGCACGCCGTTCAAGGTGGCCTTCATGCCGCTCGTTCCGCTGGCCTCCATGGGCGGCAGGGGATTGTTCACCCAGACATCAACGCCATGCACCAGATACTGCGCCAAGAGCTCATCGTAATCCTCCACAAAGGCGATGCGCCCACCATAGGACTGGTCCTTGGCAGCATTGAAGACCTGCTGCAATAGCTGCTTGCTCTGCTGGTCGTCCTGATGAGCTTTGCCGGCAAAGATGATTTGCACCGGCCTCCAGGGATCGCTCACGATCTTTGCCAGCCTGGCCATATCCTGCAAGAGGAGCGTGGGTCGTTTGTAAGAGGCGAAGCGTCTGGCAAAGCCTAAAGTGAGGGCAGCCGGATCAAGCAGCACCCCTGAGGCCATGACATTGTTGGGATCCGAACCGGATTTGCGCCACTTATTGCGGGCCCGTTCTCTTATCTTGGTAATGAGCATATCTTTCATAAAGCGATGATGCTCCCAGAGAACGCTATCCGGTACCTCGTCGATCAGCTGCCAGATAGCAGGCTGATCGTGCTCCTCCAGCCATGTCCTCCCCAGGTAGCGGTTGAAGATTACGTCACCCAGGCGCCGGTCAATCCAGGAGGGGACATGCACCCCATTGGTGATGTACTCAATGGGAACCTTGTCAACTGCGAGTTCGGGCCAAAGCTGCTGCCACATCTTTCGGCTGACCTCTCCATGCTTCTTGCTCACCGCGTTTCGGTAAGCACTGCAGCGCAGGGCAAAGGCAGTCATGTTAAAGCCTTCCGGCTTGGCCGGATTCATCCCCAAGCGGAAGAGCTCATCCCGAGGGAGATCCAGTGTGGGCAGATAAGAGCCGAAGTACTTGTCCATCAGTTGATAGGAAAAAACATCATGCCCTGCGGGCACGGGTGTATGCGTGGTGAAGACCGTAGTGCTACGGACCTGCTCGAAGGCATCCCTGTAGCTCATTCCTCCTTCTACCTTCTGCCGAATCCTCCCCAGGACGGCAAAAGCTGGATGGCCCTCGTTGCAATGAAGAACGGAATAGTCCTCTCCCAGATGGCGCAAGATGCACACGCCGCCAATGCCCAGAACGATCTCCTGACGCAGGCGCTGCTCCAGATTGCCAGTATAAAGCCGGTCGGAGATGACGCGATTCCAGGGCTCATTGGCCTCGCTGGAGGTATCGATCAAATAGAGGCTGGTCTTCCCCACCTGGACCACCCAGACCTCCAAATAAATAGGCGGGTCCATGACCGGCACCTTGATGGTGATAGGATCTCCATTGGAGTCTACCATCTTTCTAATGGGCGCATTCTCCCGGTCCATCATCTCGCAGGCCCCAACCTGCCAGCCATCCGGCGAGATCATTTGGCGCAGGTACCCTTGCGGGTACATGAATCCCACCGCCACAAGAGGCAAGCCAAGATCGCTGCACTCCTTGAGAAAGTCTCCCGCCAAAAAGCCCAGGCCGCCCGCATAAAAGGGCAGAGCGTGGTGCAGGCCGTATTCCGCTGAGAAGTAGGCGATCTTGCACTTTTCCGGATCAGCTACACGAGTGCAAAACCAGCCAGTGGATGGATCCATGTAGCTCTCAAAGCGGGCCATCACGGATTCATAATGCCTCATAAAGTGAGGATCGGATGTGGCCGCCTCCAGCGCTCCCTGGTCCATGCGGTTGATCATCATTACCGGGTTGTGATTGCTCAGATACCATCCCTGGCGATTGAGGAGCTTGAAGAGCGCCCGGCCCTCGGGGTGCCAGCTCCACCACAGGTTGTAGGCCAGCTCTCGCAGTCCAGAGATCTTTTCCGGCAGATGTGGAAACTTGTCTTTGATGCCTTGCATGAATGTGTCAGCTCCAAGCCGGTATCATGGCGGCGGTCTTCAGAGATATATCCTTCTATCTTCTATTCTATCCAATAAAACCACATCGTGCAAGTAGATCTATGAAAACGAAGCAGAATTCATTACTTAGCAAATAGAAATATACATTTAAGATATTATCTTAATTATAATTAATTTTAAACATCAGCTCTCTATGTCCCAATCCTTAAAGCAATTCATGAAAACAGTCAAAATTAATAATCCCGACCAGTAATACTGATATTTATAACTAATAATTATAATGATATCGAAAGATTTAAAAATTTGCAGGACGAAGTAAGTTGGGGTGATTTTGTTGTCTTTTGAATTCAAACTAAGCTTCTTGCTGCTGGCTTTCTCTCTGTCGGCAAGCATGGCCATAGCCGCTGATGAGATGGGTGAATACACCGTTAATCTGGCCACCAACGAGACTTTGGGCACCTATCTGGTTAACGAAACCGGATTTTCCCTTTACTACTTTGCCAATGATGCTCCAGGCAACGGTAGCAGCACCTGCTACGATAAATGCATGGTAGCCTGGCCTGCGTTTTACGCTGAAAATATATCCGTACCAGAAAGTCTGAACGCTTCAGAATTCACAGCAGCCATAAGAACGGATGGAATGGAGCAGACAGCCTACAGAGGATGGCCACTTTACTACTACTACAAAGATATAAGGCCGGGAGATGTCCTCGGCCAGAATGTCAACAGCGTATGGTTCGTGGTCAATGCTACGGATTTCGCGCCAATGATAGCATGAATTGAAATGTTATCAATACTATTTTTTTGATCCTTGTGCTTTTCTCTTTTCTCGCCAGCTCATCGGCATACTTGAGATAATTGCAGGCGGGGCTGCCCACAGGAATTATATTGCCCCGCACATTGCCGTCCACAATCTCCAGCTCGGCCACGGAAGGCGCCGACATCCTGGGCAGAGTGGTGCTGCCGGGCAGACGAGCAGACGTTTTCCCTTCTCGATAAGAGGACGATGGATATGCCCGAAGACCAGCACCTACACATCCATCTCCCTTGCCATCATCTCCGCCCTCACCAGGCCGGAGCCGTGCGAGGCCATATGCACGAGGCCGATTCTGACCCCCCCACTTCGATCACCTTTCGCTGCGCTAGGAGCTTCTTTAAGTGTGGGGGGCAGTCGCTGTTTCCATGCTACTGGTTTAGCCCAGGAGGCGGGAAGGGTATGTTATACGGCAACTTCTATGCTTCTGGCGGTGACGGTTGGCTTCGGGATAGGAATGTTATCCTCCTTAAAACCCTCCATATGAAACTCGATAGCCTCTTTCATCAACTCAAGGACTTCATCCTCTGTTTCGCCAGCAGCGACCACGCCAGGCAGATCCGGGCAGTATGCAGAGTAATTTTCATCTCCCGTCTCAATAATAATCGTATATTTAGTCATCTCTTATCTCCAATAGCCCCGCTTGCTTTAATATACTTTTCAGGGTCTTGGGATGAAGGTCAAGGTCGAGCCTGCCAGCAATTGTCACTCGTCCCCTATATCATGCGAGGGCAGGGGACAAGATTCTAGCCCTTTCTCGCCAGTTCCCCGGCAAACTTGAGATAATTGCAGGCAGGGCTTCCCACAGGAATGATATTGCCTCGCACATTGCCGTCCACAATCTCCAGCTCGGCCACGGAAGGTGCCGACATCCTGGGCAGAGTGGTGCTGCCCGGACAAATAAGCAGACGCTTGCCCTTCTCGATGAGAGGTCGATGGATGTGCCCGAAAACCAGCACCTGTACATTCATCTCCCTGGCCATCATCTCTGCCCCCACCAGATCTTGGCCGTGCGAGGCCATATGCACGAGGCCGATTCTGACCCCCTCCACCTCGATCACCTTTCTCTCTGGCAGGAGCTTCTTCAGCGCGAGACAGTCGGAGTTTCCATGTACAGCCTCCAGCCTTCCCAGATCGGCTAGGGCAGCATAGCACTGCGTGGAGACAAAATCGCCGGCGTGAAGGATGATGTCCGCTTTGCTGGCGAGCACGGCCATAGCGGGAGGAAGCTTCTCATTCTCTAGATGAGTATCGGATAAAGCGATTATTAGGGTCATTTTAGCATCCTTATTTACGATGCTGCCACATCATATTTAGCATAACGGTTGGACCGCAGAAGCTACTTGCCTTTGGTTATCGCTTTTACGCCCTTCTTTCCTGCTGCTTTTGCCCCCCGGCCCACTGCCACCGACTCTCGATCTCAAGTACCTGCCCGTGTGGCTCTCCTCCACCGCTGCCACCTCTTCCGGCGTTCCTGCGGCCACAATTCGCCCGCCCGCATTCCCGCCCTCCGGTCCCAAATCGATGATGTAGTCGGCGCACTTGATGACATCCAGGTTGTGCTCGATGACCACCACGGTATTGCCCTTGGCCACCAGGTCGTCCAGGACAGAGATGAGCTTCTTGACATCAGCAAAGTGCAGCCCGGTAGTCGGCTCGTCCAGCAGGTAAATGGTCCTTCCCGTTCCCCGCTTGGCCAGCTCACGGGTGAGCTTGATCCTCTGCGCCTCACCTCCGGAGAGGGTGCCGGCGTTCCGGGATAATGTGAGGTAGACAAGACCCACGTGCTCCAAAAATCCCAGCCGAGAGGAGATCTCCTTTGAGACCTGCCAGGCGATCTCCTGCTCCTTTATCAAAATCCATTGGCATAATCAATAGCGAATTGTGCAAACGTTATCGGTTTTTTCCCAGTAACCTTTTCCACATCATGCGATATTATAGACATAAAGCCCTTCTCTTGCGCTGCAGCTAATTCGGGCATTAGATCCAAATACCATTCAGAAAAACCTGCGGCTATTGTTTCATCCAGCATCACATAACCTGTTTTGGCTGTGGGCGAGAAGATGAAATCAAAGAGCCACTCAAGATATACCCCAAAACCACAATCAGGATTCTCTTTAAAATCCTCCAGCAGTTCATAATAGTGCCATAGCCGATCGATAAAACCACTCAGCAGAGTTCAATGTTGTTCAAGAACGGGTGTTAGTTTCCATTTTCTGGCTGGCGAAGCGGCTGCAACATTCTTCTTTCTACTCAATATTTCTGATCTGGTACGCATTGACTAGGACAAGCCAGCCTTCGACATTTATGACCCAAAATCCAGGTTAATAGTCGTCTCCGTTCGTTCGTCCTCTGTGCGCTCTGCGCCTCTGTGGTTTATTCCCGTAACCGCCAGGATTTGAATATCCAGCTACGATTATTAACCGCAGAGACGCAGAGCTCGCAGAGACGGGAAATTATTTGGTGAGCGTATTCTCAAGTCAGGAAATAACTGCCGTGCCGTTCTCCAGCCGCACCCCGTCTGCGCCGCCCAGCTTGACCACAGGAAGTCCGGAGGAGCTGGCCTTCGGGCCCAGGCCAGCCTCGAATGCCTGCGGATCCATATTCTCCGAGCTCCAGGCATCATCTACTCTCTCCAACTCCCGTGCCTCCTGACTGAGGACCAGATCAAGATGCACCGCGGAAACCTCGTCTTGGCTCATGAACGGCGCGGGATCAAACTGTAGTAGCATTGTGACATTGCCGGCGGATAGATCGCTCTCTACGCTCTCTTCTCCCACTTCGTCACCGGCGTCATCCACAATGATGCCCTGCAGCTCGTACATGCCTGGCTTCATGACTGTCACATTTACCCCAATGGCGATGCTGCCGGGGGTCGTCCGGTTGACATATTCGCCGGTCAAATAGGCGGCAGGCGGCTGGAACTGTTTTGGCTCTCTGTTTATGATGATATCTTTGTCGAATCGATCGATGTAGCTTCCACTCTGATCGTAGAGTATGAGATTTTGAATTCGCATCGGCCCGCACTTGCCATATCTCCAAATATCGGTGCCGCTGGCATTGACCATTATGCTTCCGCTCTCTTTGAGCGCAAAGCTGCGATCTATTGTTCCAATCCAGCCGCCGATGCAATCGACCAGCACCCCGTTTAGCCTGTACTCTCCGGGCGCTGTGATGTTCAGGCCGAAGCCCAATGCAAGCACGTCAAAGAGGCCGTCGCCGTCGAGGTCCACGGCCTCTTCTTTCGTAAGGCCCGCCAGCCTGCTGCCGGAAATGGTCACGCTCACCGGAATCTCAAAGGTGTGGCTGTCCGAAGAGATCTTTATGTATCCGTCCAACCTGGAAAGCGATGTACCTTCGGGTATGGTGAGATTGGCTTCTACCGTCCCATTGGAGTCGCTCTCTAATCGCTCTGGGCCTTTGGTCGTGATCCAGGTCCACTGCTCCTCGGCATATTCCTTGACGCTGACTCTAAAAGACTCTCCCGCCTTCGGAACATTGTATCCGTAAACCTTTAGCGTCCAGTTGCCTACTTTTGGATTAGTGATTTCCAGTGGACCTATATCACCTGAGCCTAAAGCCGCGTTCTCCTCACTGGCAAGGCCCTCAGGATTCTCGAAGACAAGCGCAACCTCGCTGTCATTGCTTCCACCAACAGACCTTAACTCTGCTGAGATCTTCTTCGTTCTCTCGGTGACATTTACGGTTTTATTCCATGTTTCTTTATATCCCACATGGCCCTCAAACTCCCGGCGAGTGGTGTTCTCGATCACCCCGGTGTAGCTGAGGTTTTGCAGAGACAGCCCAACATTCCTCAGTGCAAACTGTGTTTTGGTGCTTGTGCCGGCAGATGCCGACTCCAAATTCCAGCGGATGGGAGATGTCTCTAACTGAGATCGTTCTACCTGCAGTGTATAGTTGGCCGCCTGCGATATATTTTCACTATGCACGGCAATAAGCCATTTTCCCGAGGACGGAGACTGTATCTTCTTTATCCTTTGTTGGCCTATCTTCTCGCCTGTGTAATACTCGCTGGTGGGGGAGAGCAGGAATAGGTCGAGGTTGGTGTCTTGCTGCCACTCTAAAGATGCTTCGAACTCGGTGGTTCCGGGCGTCATCTCCAGATAATAGTAATTCCATTCGTTTCCTATAAGCGATCCTGTCTTATTGCCCTCTCCTCTGGAGATATCGAGTAGGTTGGCCACATTCACGCTGATGGGAATCTGGAGCAGATTCTCATTTCCTTTTGTGATCTCAATGGTGCCGTTATAAATGCCTGGAAGGGTGTCCTGCGGCACGGTAATCGACGCCGCAAAGACCTTCTGATCGTTGGCCAGAATCGTTTCCGGCAGGAGCTGCAGGCTTACCCAATCGGATACATCTCCCTGCACAGATGTTTTAAGGTTTTTTATCTCCTGATCGCTGAAGAATACGAAGCGCAAATTCCAGTCTTCATCGCCCGGAGCAAGAGCATATATCTTCTTTTGCGGCCTGTCTGCGCCCGTATCCAGACCCACATATACGCCTTTTCCTGCTGGCAGATATGCCCAGCGACCTGCCGTCCAGCGATCTGGAATCACTCCGCAGATATCATCACTATTCTGCAGGACCTCATAGGAAGAAAGAGCATCCAGCATTCCTGCACCCTGATAATACTCTTCATAACTGTCACCCTGGGTGCTATTCAGTTTTGTTGCTCCCCGGGTCATGGCTGCCTTGACGCCGGCTGCAGTGAGATTGCCATCGGCCTGCAAGAGCAGCGCAGAAAGGCCTGCTACTATTGGTGCAGAGATGCTGGTTCCCGACTCGCGTGAATAATAAAAATCGACAGGGTCTGGCCTTTTCACGCCGACAGGCACGATAGAGATGATATCAACACCCGGTGCGACAACGTCAGGTTTGATCCTATCGTCCCTGGTGGGCCCGGAGCCGGAAAAGCTGGCGATGTGGCCATCTTTATCTGCAGCCCCTACGGTGATGACCTTTACGCCATCTCCAGGTGAGTCGATTAGACCGGGAGGCAGAGCCAGAACTACGGGCACAAATAGAAGTAATACATCTTTATTTTCGGATTTTTCGAGCTGAGAGATCCCGACGGCGGACTTTTCGAGATAGGACTTATCGAGATCGGTCTTCTCGATGCTGCTCTTATCGATAGCAAGCTCCTCTAAATTATCATTCTCGATAGAAAAATGGCCCATTTCCTCTATGAAGGAGCTTCTTACCTGTCCCTCTGCCTTGCTGCTGTTGCGGTTGCCTGCTGCCACGCAGACCACGACTCCCGCACCTGCGGCATTGTCCGCAGCCATGGTTATGGGCGGATTCGTCTCGCCCAGATTTATGCCACCCAGGCTGAGGCTGAGGGCATCGGCCCCATTGTAAACGGCCCACTC
>Ga0351915_1116_pt1 | contig 15586 bp, 18 predicted proteins | sample TotcelHT113001M6_FD_205802 | JGI IMG/M metagenome (GOLD analysis project Ga0351915, IMG submission 205802) | Enriched cells from coal bed in the Powder River Basin, Montana, United States - Total cells T11 rep1 HSBNCT.T11.300.1.M6 ...
CACCCTTCGATATCAAAGGCGTTTTATTGCCGGGCATTCAGGTGGCGACAGACCATCCCGTCGTATCCTGTATGGCCTCCCAGTGCGCCATGTGGCAGATCAAGGCTAACAAGTACTTCGCCATGGGCAGCGGTCCAGCGCGCGTGCTGGCCAGAAAGACCCGCGACCTCTACGAGAAGATCGGCTTTGAGGAGTCTTCAGATGTGGCAGTCATTGTCCTGGAGTCAAACAAGCTGCCGGACGAAACGGTCTCCGCCCTCATTGCAGAAAAATGCGGCATCGATCCGGCTGACCTGAGAATTGCCATTGCGCCCACGGACAGCATTGCCGGGCTGGTGCAGGTCTCGGCGCGTGTAGTCGAGACTGGTCTGCACAAGCTCTTTACCATGGGCTTTGACATAAACACCATCAAGTGCGGCTGGGGCAGGGCCCCCATCTCGCCCATAGCCGGAGACGCTACCATGTGTATGGGCTCCTCCAACGACGCCATAATTTACGGTGGGGAGACTTACTACACACTGGAATACGAGAACCTGGAAGAGCTACAGCAATATCTGAAAGGCATGCCGTCCCAGGCCTCACGAGATTGGGGGGCACCCTTTTACAGGACCTTCAAGGCGGCAGGCTTTGACTTCTTCAAGGTGGATCACAATGTCTTTGCCCCGGCCAAAGTTGTCATGAACGAGATCAAGTCGAGGCGCACTTTTGTAAGCGGCAAGGTGAACCTGGACGTATTGGCTGAGTCCTTCAATCTGCAGAGCTTAGATGCAGCTTGTTGAAGTTTCTGTGAGGGGCTTTCTGCCAATTCCTTTTTCTTTTAAAAATGTCTAAATTTGGGATAAGCTAGATAAGCTCGCGATAACATTTAAGGAGATTGAAATGAAATCCCCAGAGTGCGACCTCAAGGGCCATGGACAGTGCCGCGGCCCTATCTGCCAACGTGGCATAAGCCTCAATCACATGTGCGACCTGCACATCAAGCTTCAATCATACTGGACTGAACATAATCCTGGCAAGAAACTTAACGATTGGCTGGATGGACTGGCAAATGCGGAGATTGAGGAGGCATTAAGGAAGGCACCAACCCGTGGAAAGCACTGGATGGTGGTCGATATTCCATCCAGCGAAGAGTAAGCGATTTGGGCTATAATCATCATATGCTACAAAATTTGGCTCCTCTCTATTTCCTGTGGTGTGGCAGGAGCGAAAACCCTCCTTGAGGCCAGCTATACTATCTGGGATAAACGAAATAGCAGCCTTGCTTGCCGATTTTCATTTATCTGAATTGGATCTCGTTTGATGTTAACTTGAAGTTAACCACGCAAAATAGCGAAGCGCCAAAATTTTTCTCATATATTATTTGATATTACTCAGAAATGACCCGAAATATTTACAGGAAACAGGAAACCCAAAACCCAATGGCATAAGTGATTTTTTACCTTTTTACCCATTTGCCTTATTTCGTTGTTTATTGAACTTCACATTAAGCAATCTAACCATATTGGCTTTTTTTAGCTAAAATTTTTTTCATTAAATGCGGTAATTTTGGATTTCATCCACAATTTAACCGATGAATTTATTAACAAGGAATCAAACTGTGTGAAGGAATGCCGTGTTGAAACGGAGGTGATAATCAATGGATATTATGTCCCAAATATATGCAATCATAATCTTTGGAGCGATGGTTGTCTTATTGCCATGGGGTTTGAATAAATGGTCCGACTCCAAGTCTGGTGTAAGGTAGGCATTTGCGCATGATTTGGTCCTGGAGATGCCAGGACTTCTGTGTTTTTGCGTTTTTTGAATAGGTAGTTATTCTATCAATGAAAGAACCTTGCCCGCCAGAGGCAAGTGTATGGATTAACAGAGGCTAAGGTAGTGCGCTAAGAAAACATTGGATTTCAAATCAGTCATAGCCAGGGAAATACTCCTTGCGAGCCTGTTTCTCTGGGATGCTCATCTCCTTGAGTAGGAGAAGCATGGAATCTACCATTCTTTGCGGGCCACTGGAATAGAATGTCCAATCGGCATAATTGGGAAGGAGCTCCTTAATCATATTGGCATCGATTCTGCCGATCCGGTCTTTCCAGGAAGGACCAGGGCGGGTCAGGGTATTAATGATAGTAAGATTCGGATTTTTTGCCTTGAGGACCTCGAATTCATCTTTGAAGGGAATATCATCCTCCTGCCGGTTGGAGTAAAACAGGAAAATGTCAGTCGCCAGGCCCTTGTCTGTGCAGTATTTTATTATGCTCCGCAGAGGCGTTATGCCTATTCCCCCGGAGAGCATGGCGATCTTCTCGTGCTCTTCGTTGAAGGTGAAATTGCCATAGGGTCCGGAAAACCTGATAGTATCTCCCTTTTTTAGGGAAAGGAGGGCATTGGAGAACTCATGTCCGGTAAGCCTTTTGGTGACCTGCAGAAAATCCTCAGTAGGGCTGCTGGAGAGGCTGAGCGGCTTTTCGATTTCACCCTGTATGCCATTAAGCTTTAGAATTATGAACTGACCGGGGAGGTAATCAAATCCTTGGGGCCGGCAAAACCTAATTGATCTGGACGATCCGGTGTTCTGCATTGTCTCAATTACTTGTGTCTCAAATTGCGGCTTCATGGCAGGAACCTTTTTTGTCTCATCTTTGCATGGAGGGGCACAGTCGCATCAGCAAGTGATGGTAGCAGGGTATGTGCTATTTGAGACCCACCATGATGATCATAGCTACCACTTGCTTAAGCCTTTCCTTTCGTTGATCAGATAATGGATGCCTTTTTCAAGTTTTAGCCAGCACAATCTCCATCGAAGACACATTCACCGTCTTGCCGTCCTCACTCTGGATGGCCTCCGTGCCGATGGTTATGTTTTTTACAATGATATTGAGCATAAATCGATTCCTGGTGATCTCAGCCGCATCCACTGCCCGGGAGATGGCACGTCCTCTGGCCTTCAGTGTTACTGTGGAGACGGGCTTATTGAACTGGGTCATTACGGCAAGAACGTAGTTCATGACTGGTTTGTCACCGACGAAAATTACGGCATTGTCTTCCATAGCATCGCCCTTCCTTTTGCTTTTCTTGGGCAGGTTATTAACCCTTTCTCTCTAGTATATCTGCGAAGGCAAAATTGGGCTTGACCGCATCAATCTTCACCCGCAGTTTCTCGCCTAGCTGCGCTTTGCGCACAATGATCGCGAAGCCTTCTACTATGGCTACACCGTCTCCCGATTTGCCCAAATACTCGATCTGCACGTCCAGCATATCGCCTCTCCTTACCGGGCTGGTGAGCAGCTTTTTGGCCACGACGTAGGTCTCTGCGCTCTCCTTTCTGGATGCAAGCGGCGAATGAGCGTGAACTGATGAAAACTCCTTTCGGACCTCGTTTAAATAGTCCAGGAACATGTCACCCTGGAAGACCTTGACAACGAAATTTCCCCGCGGCCGCAGAAGCTTCTTGGCCATTTTAAGCGCCGAGCGAGCTAAGTCGACGGAGACGGCATGATCCCTGTGCCAGGCACCGGTAAGGTTTGGCGCAGCATCGCAGATTACCACATCCGCATCCCCGCCCAGGGCCTCCTTTACCAGATCTACAGTGCTCTCACTGGTTATGTCCGCCTGGAAGGTTTTCACGCCGGGGATGGGCGCTATGCCCTCCAGGTCCACGCCCACGATTTTGCCCCCAGAAAGTTTGGCTGCCACCTGTAGCCAGCCGCCGGGCGCAGCACCCAGGTCAACCACGCTGTCCCCTCGCTTGATGATGTTAAACTTCTCATTTACCTGTAGCAGCTTATAGGCGGAGCGGGCTCTATAGCCCTCTTGCTTTGCCAGCCGGTAGTAGTAATCTTTCTGATCTCGGGCCATTGTGTTTAATAAAATCGCAGAGGGATATAAGTGTATTTCGAGAAGCTTAAGTATCTGGTCGCAGATGGGATAAGTTAACGCTGCAAAGTGAGTCCAATGAACAGGAACCTCTTACTGGATGCAATCTCTGGCAGAGAGACCTCAGTTATCGATGAAGTGGCTGATGCGCAAGGAGTGAAGCCCAATTTTCTGCAAAGACAAATCGCCTCCGGACGCATCGTTGTAATGCAGCGAGATGGTAAGCCCTCTGTAGGCATAGGTGAAGGTCTGAAGACAAAGATCAATGCCAACATCGGGACCTCTGCCGAAGTTTATGATCCTGATATTGAGGTCGAGAAGGCAAGGATCGCAGAAAAATACGGAGCGGATACTATCTCCGATCTGTCAATGGGCGGAGATATCGATGCGATAAGGCTGAAAATATTGGATGAGACAAGCGTGCCAATAACTACCGTGCCGATTTACCAAAAAGTTGTCGAGAAGGGCTCTTTTAGGGACATAACCGAGCAAGATCTTATCCGGATGATCAAAAAGCATGTTAGCATGGGGATTTCGTCCATAGTCGTCCATGCAGGCTTCACCCTTGAGATGCTGGAGAAGCTTCAAAGCTCGAAGAGGATAATGGGCATGGTATCAAAAGGCGGGTCCTTTACATCGGCATGGATGCTGCAAAACAGCAGGGAGAATCCATTTCTGTCCCATTTTGACGAGATATGCAAGGCACTCTCCGAAAAGAACGTAGTGCTTTCTCTGGGAAACACCATGAGGAGTGGATGTATCCACGACCAAATGGATGGGCCTCAAGAGATGGAGATGGAGATGAACGCGAGGCTGGCCAGGAGAGCGAATGAGTTGGGTGTTCAGGTCATCATCGAGGGGATGGGCGGACATGTCAGCCCTGAGAAGATAGCGGCCTACGTCGCCTATTACAAGAGGATGACCGATCACCGGCCTCTGTTCGTCGCGGGCCCCCTTCCACTCGATATTGGCGTAGGGTATGACCATATCTCGGGGTGTGTTGGCGGGTCTCTGGCGGCAGGAGCGGGAGCTGATTACCTGTGTTATATCACCCCATCCGAACACCTCGCCCTTCCCAATGTGGACCAGGTAAGAGAAGGGGTTGTAGCCTTCAAAATAGCAGCTCATGTGGGGGATACCTTGAAGTATGGTCCAAGATCCGAAGACAAGATTCTAGCCGGTTGCAGAAGGGCGAGAGATTGGGAGGGGCAGTTCACGGCTGCCATCGATGGCGATAGAGCCAGGGAGATCCACCACCAGGATAAGGCAGAGACCTGCTCCATGTGCGGAAAATATTGCGCGATACTCATCATGGAAGAATACCTAAAATAACGATTTCGCATTCATTCGAGCATAGCATTTGAGCATAGTTTTATATATTGTCCATCAAATTTACAATAGCGAGAGAGGAAGGGCGGCTGCCGCTGGCCAACTCTGGCCGGTGTGGAAAGTCCCCCCACCACTGGACACACAGACATCCCCTAAAAGATGTGGGGCGAGAGCTCCGGCTCTGGCACAGAAACGAGACCGCTCCGCGTTAAAGCGATGATGCCGCGAGGCTGAGGTCGCGCGGGAAGCGGATGAAACGGCGAAACCCTGTGGGTGCAAGCCAAAATAGAGCTGAAATCACGGACGTCCAGCCAAGCTCGGGTATGGCGCTAAGCTGAATGCCGTCAAAGAACAGAAGGGGGCTTACTCTCCTCACTCGCTCACACGTTTTGTCCTTTTTATGCAATCAGTCTTGCTGCTACATCAATAGTATTATAATTAGTACGATCTCAATATAAGTAGAAATAAAAGAGATTGAACATGAAGTTTATTTCTGAATCATAACGGAGGGAATTGAGAAAGAATTCTATGATTGGAAACGAATGGAATGAAATAAATAGTATCATAACGTCTTCAATTCAATGGGCCTTAAAACCCAAATTTCAGAACGGATCAGATGCCAACTCAGCTTAAGTCTTCATGCAATAATTGAGATGATGAACGATAGCCTGAGCGATGATGATGTTAGAGATGTCATTGATAGTGGAACTCAATTAAATAACGACACAGGCGATGGCGATAAATATAAAAAAGGATGTATCACGGTAATTGCTGACAATAAACCGTGCCATTATAATGTAATCACTACATGGAAAGAAGGCGAGAATAGCAACTCGCCAAAAGATAAGAATTATCGAAGAAACAGATACCAACGACGAAAGAGAACGGATTTGTGTTCTAGATGCGAAAAAGGAACTCTGCAACAAGGTGAATACCCATTGGAAATATCTGGAAAGGTTCTTGGGCTCTTTGAAGGATTTAGATGTTCCAATTGTGGAATGATCTATTTTAGCGAAAAATCCACACCTGAAATAAGAAAGATCATAATAGGATTCGATACGCGCCCACTAGATCCAACTGAACTAATTTTGCTTCTCCTTGGCTCGTCAACAAGACCCGTAAAAGGAGCAATTAGCCTTATGAAGTCAACTTTTTTGTTATTTAAGGAAAAACTTAGCGAGTTTAACATTCCAGCTCTTTCTCCTAATTATATCCCTTATCATTATGGCCCTTATAGTTTTGATATTGACCAATCATTATATTCTTTAGAAGAAGATGGGCTGATTATGATAAGAGGAAAGCGTTCATCAAACAAAGAAAGCTTTGCCCTTACCAAGAAAGGACAAGAAAAAGCTAAAAAAATTTTTGATTCCTTGCCCGGAGATTTTAAAGATAATCTTCGCTCATGGAGAAGAGGATTAGACGAGATGGGAAACGATGGTATTTTAAAGGATGTCTATAAGAAATACGAAGAATACACTGTGAAGTCCAAAATAAAAAATAAGGTACTTCCTGAGTGGGCTCGAAAGAGGGCATAGATGAAAATAAAAAAAATATCTATTGAAGGCGATTTAGATCGTTTTGGTGGGAGGGCACTATCAATAAGCACAGATCGCGGAACCTTTAAAACGCCTAATCGAGCAGTGACGTCCTCAGAATTTCAATATAAAGCCAAGTTGCCTTTTGAACCGCCCTTAAATAATTATGTATCTGAGATTGTTGGGCAATTTTATAGCGATAATTGGGCTAAATTCATGAAAACGAATGGTTCTTTTAGTAATAGGCGAAGAACTATTAACTTCTTCTCAGATAAAATGGATTACACAATAAAGCGATATTTTCCGCAACTAACATCCGGGACAGAATTGGATGATAGCAGCATTAAGCAATTGTTAGAATTACAGCGAATGAGCAATCTCGACTTTATTAGCATACCCAGCCTTCCTGTAACAATAACCGATTTCGAGCAGATATCATCGAGTTTCGCCGAGGAGGTTCTATCTGAAAAACGGGAACCACTAATCTACTTAGACATGGGATTAAATATTGATATTTTCCGGCAGAGGCTTTTAGCATTGCTAGAACTCTCTGAGACCGATCAGATACATTCCATTGGATTAATATATAGGACAATTCATAAAAATATTCTAAACTATCGGCTTTTATGGGAGAATAGAGAATCCAACGTTTTATTGCAGATGTCGGGTGTACCTCGTGAAATTGCCAAGACAAATGCCACATCCACAATGCATTTACTCCAAAAATGGGGAATTGATTCGTTTAGTGTTAGAATCGGCCGCTATGTGCCTCAAAAGAAAAGTGGCGAAGCCTCAATTGCAAAACCGATAGGATCAACAAAACGTTTCGATCCTGATCCTTTAATATTCCATAAGTTTCAAGACTGGAGAGATCAAGGGAGCTCATTAAATTGTGATTGCCCAATATGCAAGGGCAAAAGTGCAGAAGATTTTATAGCATCTTATGCAGATCAACATGAAGAATATTCGAATCAAGTTTTTAATGCAGCAAATAGGCTTCACGAATATTACCAGAGTTCTAACGAATTTGATAGATCAAGAGAATATATAAAAGAAGGAGTGCTCTCAGAATACTTTAAAAGGAAAGATGGATTAAAGAAATCCGATATCCCTATTTAATGAGATTTTAAAGCACTCTGATCGAATTAGGAATGATCTCAAGACCCCGCTCACCCCACCTTCATCTCCCTCTCAAGCTTGCGCGCCGTATCCCGTAGCTGTATGGCCCTCTCAAACTCCAGCCGCTCCGCAGCGGCGCGCATCTCCGCTTCCAGCTCGATGATTACATTGGGAATGTCGGATTTGGGAATATGCCTGGTGTCGGTGATCTCCACAACCTTCTCCCGGATGGGCTTCTTGATTGTGCGCGGCACTATGCCATGCTCCTCATTGTAGGCCATCTGCAGTGCCCGCCGCTGCTCTGTCTTCTCCATAGCGGCGCAAATGGAGCCAGTCATCCTGTCCGCATAAAGAACTACACGGGAATTGGCATTCCTGGAGGCCCGGCCTATGGTCTGGATGAGGCTCTTCTCATCTCGCAAAAAGCCCTCTTTGTCAGCGTCAAGAATGCCGATGAAGCCCACCTCGGGGATGTCCAATCCCTCCCTGAGCAGGTTGATGCCCACCAGCACATCGAATTTCCCCAGCCGCAGCTCGCGGATGATCTCCGTCCTCTCCAGGGTATCGATGTCTGAGTGCAGGTAGCGAGCCCGGATCTCGTTTTGAGCCAGAAAGTCCGTGAGCTCCTCGGCCAGGCGCTTGGTAAGCGTCGTCACCAGCGCCCTGTCGCCCTTCTCCACTACTCGGGCAATCTCGGTCATGACATCTCTCACCTGCCCCTCGATGGGCCGGATCTCCACCAGAGGATCGAGGAGGCCCGTGGGCCGGATAATCTGCTCCACCACCTGGGCGGAATGCTCCAGCTCGTAAGCTCCGGGCGTCGCAGAGACGAAGATCACATTTCTCATATGCGTCTCGAACTCCTCAAAGCGCAGGGGCCGGTTGTCGTAGCTGCTAGGCAGGCGGAAGCCATAGTCCACCAGGCTCTTCTTTCGGGAGCGATCGCCGTTGTACATGGCCCGCAGCTGGGGCAGGGTCTGGTGGCTCTCGTCGATTACCAGCAGGAAATCCTCGGGAAAATAGTCGATCAGGCAGTAGGGCGCCTCGTCAGGCTGGCGGCGATCAAAATGGCGAGAATAGTTCTCGATGCCCTTGCAGCTGCCCGTCTCCGAGATCATCTCCATGTCGTGCAGCGTGCGCTGCTTGAGTCGGTGAGCCTCGATCATGCCGAGCATGGGTAGTCGCTCTTCCAGCTCAGCCAGGATGGTCTCTATGGCCGCCTTCTGCTCTTCTTCCGGGATCACATAATGCCTTGCCGGATAAATAAAGAAGTAGTTCAAGTCCTCAATGACCTGGCCTGTCTGCCGGTCAACCTCAGAGATCCTCTCCACCTCATCCCCGAACAGCTCGATTCGAATGATGTTGTTGAAGTAGCCGGGTACCAGATCGATGGTATCGCCCTTCGACCGGAAGCGACCGGGGGAAAGGTCCAGGTCGTTTCTCTCAAAGAGGATGTCTACCAGCTTTCCCAGGATCTCCCTTCTGGAAATCCGTTCTCCCACCTTGACCTCAAAGCCCATCTTCTGGAAGTTCTCGGGGTTGCCGAGGCCGTAGATGCAGGAGACTGATGCCACTACAATCACGTCGCTGCGAGAGAGCAGGGAGGCGGTAGCCGCCAGCCTCATCTGTTCGATTTTGGGGTTGATATGAGAGTCCTTCTCGATGTACTGGTCCTTAGCAGGGATGTAGGACTCCGGCTGGTAATAGTCATAATAGGAGACGAAGTACTCCACCCTGTTTTCCGGGAAGAACTCCTTGAACTCGTTATAGAGCTGGGCGGCCAAGGTCTTGTTGTGGGCAATTACCAAAGTGGGCCTTTGCAGCTTCTCGATGACATTGGCCACGGTGTAGGTCTTGCCCGAACCCGTGACTCCCAGAAGGGTCTGGAAATTGCCGCCAGCGCCAACGTCTGCCCGCTCGCCCGCCTGCAGGCCGGATATGAGCTGCTCGATGGCCTGCGGCTGGGAGCCTGTGGGCGCAAAGGCAGAGACCAGATGAAACCGCTGCCCAAAGGAACCTTGGGGGAGATCTAGGATTCTCGTCATATGAAGTGATAACACTAGAATACATGAAGCTAAGAGCTTTTTGCTTCCACCTAATTACTACCGTCTAACCATCAAAAAGCCCTAATATTCCTAGAGCCAAGGAAGGCTGATGGACCACCCGGCAGAGATTTTTTCCCTCACCGTTGAGGAGCTGATGCAGCTTTATAATCCGATAAAGCCGCAAATCGAGGCCAGACTATTGGATTTCCGGCACATTTGGGAGACTGCCTCCGATGAAGACCTGTTCAGGGAGCTGGTCTTCTGCCTGCTCACGCCTCAGTCCAAGGCCAAGACCTGCTGGAAAGCTGTGCAGCGGCTGGACCGAAAGTGCATGATGGCTGAAGCCATGCCAGCGCAAATTTCCGAGGAGCTGGTGGGCGTCAGGTTCAACCTGCGCAAGGGGGAGTATATCTGCCTGGCACGCAATATGTTCAATTCCAGATCTCTAAGAGCTACGCTGGCAGAATTTGCCGGGCCCACGGCTGCAAGGGTTTGGCTGGTGGAGAATGTCAAAGGGCTGGGTTATAAAGAAGCCAGCCATTTCTTGAGAAACATCGGCCTTGGCGAGGATCTCGCCATCTTAGACCGGCATATTCTCAAGAATCTAGCCCTCCTGGGAGTGATAAAAGAGGTCCCCAGTTCTCCCACAAAAAAGATGTACCTGGAGATCGAGAGAAAGATGACTGCCTTTTCCAAAGAGTCGGAAATTCCCATGGGGCATCTTGACCTTCTGCTCTGGTACAAAGAAGCCGGCGAAGTGTTCAAATGAATTCGATTTGTACACATGGGACACAGTAAATCGTCTATTAATACTGCCAGAGACTTATCCTTTTAGATGAGCAACTGAGGTTGACAAGATTAGAATCGATGATGGAAAAGGTCTGCATTTGCTTAGATATATCGATATTAAGATACGAATTAAAGGTCCGGAAAATAATTTCTATAAAAGTTATATTAGATAAGATATCCAATTAACGTGGAGTCAATTACGTGACGACAATATCTCGCGATAATTTAGAAGGCAATGATTCATTCAAAAAAGCGTTGCGTCTATTGTCCTCGGAAGGGCTCGAAGGCGCCGTAATGGTAGTTGAACGGGAACTGGAAAGCGACCCGAATAACTGGGAAGCATGGTCTGCAAAGGCAGAAATTCTTTACTTTCAAAAGAGCAATGATGCCAGTATGCGTTGTTGTGAGAGGTCCATTAGTCTGAACCCTTCTAATGCTCTTGCTTTCAATATAAAAGGCAACATTTTATATAATCTTGGAAAATATAAAGAAGCTATCGAATGCTATAATAAGGCTATAGAAATTGAGCCTCTTTTCGTGAAGGCATGGTACAATAAAAAAATGGCTTCGGAACTTCAGCTCAAGAAATCGAGGCTTAGAGTTCATTATCTGGTTCCTCGCGAAGCGCGTGAGAAGAAACGTTAGAAAATATTGCGAGGATTGTGATGTATTATTTAAAAATATTTTAAACATAAAAATTAATAGATAGGACCACGAATGCTAATGCCATTCTCATCGATGGTAAGCTGATGCTTTTCCATTGCATGTTTGGTTGCTCTCATCTTCAAGATCTGGATATATCTCTTCACACCTCCTTTGCCCTCAATCATGCCAAGCTCAATTGTCCCGTCAGCCAGGTAGTGCTCCGTTTGATGGAACTGGGAGAATTGTCCTGAGATACTTGACCTGTCAGACTCCATGATCAAAAACGAAATAAGCCCTTTGTCTCTGAGATGCGAAAAGAAATCATAAATTATATTCCTCATATTGTCATGTTCTGAGATGGAATAGAGGGCGTTGAGAGAATCCAGCGCAAATAGCGTTAAGTCTTCATACTTGTCTTTATAAGAATCAATAACTTCTTCTGTCATCTTGATAAGATCCAGTTCACTGTTCATCCACTCATACCGCATATCTCGGTAATCGAATATATGCAAATTGCTCCCTTTTTTAATCCCCAGGCTGTTCATATTGCGAAGGTGGCTCTCCGAATTTTGTTCCAATGTGACATAAAGAGCATGTTCATCATTGGCAGCTACATGATTTGCCATCATGCTGAATGCCAAACCCGATTTCAGAGTACCTTCTGCGCCGGTCACAAGGATCACCGAGCCCTCCGGGATTTCAACAAAGAGAATTTCATCCAGGCCGTTTATGGCGTTCTTTTGCATTGATCTCATCTCTTGACCAAAAAAGATACCTGCTCCAGGGCTTTGGCAAAATCCTCAACATCTTTTTCAGCGGCCTCTCTGCCTCTAGGAGTAAGGCTATATTTTTTAGATCTCATATCCCCCTTGCTGTATTCAGCATGAAGCATCCCCTCCTCCTCAAGAGTGTATAAAATAGGATAAACCGTTCCTTGACTTAGAAAAACATCGCACCTTGAGAATATTTCCTTTATGATGTCATAACCGCACATTTGTTTCTCAAGAAGGGATAACATTATAAAAATTTCTCGATTTGTCTTGATAATTCTATCAACAAACTTTTTGCAGCAATCCTCCTGAGATTCACAGAGGTCCGGCACATTCTCGACCGATGTATTCATAGTTAAGAATTACTCCTCCGTACCTTAGATCACTACCAACTATATGAATTTTTTGATTACTCACTTGGAAGCTAGGCCTTCATTTTGATTTTGGCCGCAGCTCATTCATATTTCGTTCTATCAATGCCAGTTCTTTCTTCTCGATTGCAGCGGGATTTGCTGGCAAGATCAAAATGGCCTTTTCCAGTATTATCCATTCTTCAATATCCCTTAGAAGCCTCAATACGGGAGCTGATCCATTTTCGAATATCAAATGCTCAATTCCGTCGAGAAGAACGACTGGATTATTGCTTCGCTTTAAAAATTTTATAATTATATCGGCTATTCCTTCCAGATCGATGGGATTGATGCTATTAGGCCCATGATTGCTTATCCAGAAAATTGGCGTGGTCTGCAAAGCGTACCTCAGCCGGATCTCCTGGGGTGAAAGCATAGTGAAACACAATCCTTGCGCCCTAAAACGCTTGCATCCTTTGCAGGTGCAGGGCAACTCGCATCTTTCGCAGCCGATGCTCTCACAGGGAAACGAATCGAGGTAGTCACAGCCACTACATCTTCCCTTTACCTGAGAGACAAAGAGATCGAAGCAAAACTCTGCCTTCGGCTCTTTGACCAGATAACTGGAGCCCTTCTTCAGATCATACCGTACTTTGTTGTTTAAGGGTTCAGTCGCCGGCACAACAGCAGGTCCTATCTTTAGCCTCGAGAGAATATATTTAATCATAATTTTTGGGCAACGTGAAAATGAATGTGCTTCCTTTGCCGATTTCGCTTGCCACCCATATGCGACCCTCATGGGCTTCAATTATTCCCTTGGCTATGGCCAGTCCAAGGCCCATTCGACCTGATTCTTTGATCAGAGAGCTGCCGCTGCCAGTATAGAACTTTTCAAAAATCCTGCTTTGATCCTTTTTGGCAATCCCAATACCATCATCAATTATCGATATGCGGATATCCTTCGGATCGTCTGTTATTATTACTCTTATCTTTCCTTTTTTCGGAGTATATTTGATGGCATTTGTGAGAAGGTTATTGAAAACCTGCTTGATCCTCCTGCCATCCCCTTCCAGCTCAGAGAGAGAGCCCTCTACTGACAGAGAGACTGTCTGCTCTTTTAGCCCCGCCAGCCTTCTCATATCATCGAGAACCGTTCTGGCAATATCATCGACTCTAATTGGAGACTTGTTGATCTTGAGTGCCCTTGACTCCAATCTGGATGTATCGAGCATATCTTCGACCAGCCTGATCATATGCTCTATCTGCGAACTGATAATCACGATCTTTTCCTGCTGGATATTGGTCAGTTCGCCCAGCATGCCCTCCTGGAACATCTCAATGTAGCTGTTGATCACTGTAATTGGAGTTCGGAGTTCATGAGAGGCGGTAGAGATGAACTCCGATTTTATTTCGTCGTTCTCTTTCAGCTCGGCATAAGCATTCTCAAGTTTGACATAAGACTCCCTGAGCTCCTCCTCCAGCCGGGTCAGCTCGGTGATATTCTCCATGAAGATTACAACCTTGCTTATGCTCTCCTCGTGCTCCTTCAAGGGATATATTTTATAGAAATAGAACATGCCCCCAGGATATCTGATCTGATCTCCATCAAAGGGAATTCCCGTGAGGAATACCTCTTGAATTTTATCTATAATTCCTGTCTTTTCTATGAGCATGGACGGAATTACCCTGGACAGTCGCTCTCCCAAAACCCCCCTCTCCCTCTTCGCGACGGATTTTGCATAGTAATTCCTATTGGCGTAGAGTACCTCCAGCCTCCTATTTACGATAATAATGGTGCTAGGGATGGCCTCTATAATCTCTTCCTGATAGCCTTGTACCGATTCGATTCCTTTCATTGTGCAACCAGCGAGTCGATCGAGCTTAAGAGATCTTTTATTTTGAAGGGCTTGATAATAAATTTTTTAGCACCGGCTAGAAGGCATTCGTTGTCAAGGCCGCTCTTCCCCACAGCAGAGATGACAATTATCTTCGCGAAAGGGTCGATGTCCAGAATTTTCTTTGTGGCGCTGATGCCGTCAAGCTTTGGCATCAATATATCCATGAGAACGACATCCGGCTTGGTCTCTGCATATCTGGCCAGACCTTCCTCACCGTTTTCTGCTGCATGTACCTCGCATCCGTGGGCCTCCAAAATATCCCTGAACGCCCTGAGCATTTCCGGAGCATCATCGATGATCAATATTCTCATATTAGCCCCCAGTTTTCCGCCATTTTCCTGTTATATTAAGCTCCTGATGCGGTTAATTACTCTTTATTTTTCTAATGCATATAGCTTGTTAACTTTCAACTTTTGAAACAAAATTAGAAACAATTATTGAAAATAAGTTTGAAAGATGAAAGACTATTTAGATCAAAGAGATACTTTAGGGTATTGTACGAATGGATCTGATATAAAGTTCGTACCAAGCAGCTCAGCCAAAGAAAGCGTGTCAGACACAAAGGGAAAGGAGGGACGATAGAGAAGGCCTCCTCTTGTTCTCCCCTTTTCCTTTGACAAATCATACCCAAAAATATCGAAATGCAAATGAAAACATGAAGGTGACATTAGTCGATATAATATACAGATAATACGGATAAGTCTCTGAAATATCTGTAAATATTTATTGAGTCATTCTTCAGAATATATCACGATCCTTGAGATTGCTCAGGATAAATCAAATTGGAGGAAAGAAAAATGGTAACCGCAACACCGGACGCATCAAGTCTTGCCGAGGTTCTGGATAGAATACTCGACAAGGGTATCGTAGTAGATGTTTGGGCCAGGGTCAGCCTGGTTGGAATCGAGATTCTCACCGTCGAGTCTCGTGTTGTCGTAGCATCTGTGGACACCTTCCTGCACTACTCTGAGGAGATGGCCAAGATCGAACAGGCTTCCATCGGCGCGACCCCCAAGGTTGCCGCTTAAAACTGTATTTCAAATATTAAAAGGAGGAAAGAAAAATGGTAACTGCTACACCGGACGCATCAAGTCTTGCCGAAGTTCTGGATAGAATCCTTGACAAGGGTATCGTAGTCGATGTTTGGGCCAGGGTCAGCCTGGTTGGAATCGAGATTCTCACCGTCGAGTCTCGTGTTGTCGTAGCATCTGTGGACACCTTCCTGCACTACTC
>Ga0351915_1229_pt1 | contig 14170 bp, 15 predicted proteins | sample TotcelHT113001M6_FD_205802 | JGI IMG/M metagenome (GOLD analysis project Ga0351915, IMG submission 205802) | Enriched cells from coal bed in the Powder River Basin, Montana, United States - Total cells T11 rep1 HSBNCT.T11.300.1.M6 ...
CCATCAGCAGCAGTTCCCCCCGCACGAGCAGGATTTCTGAGATTTCCCTTGGTAGAACGTCTTCAGATTCTCTGGCAGTTTGTAATCCCCGCACGCGCATCCGCCTTCGGATTCGGAAAACACGGCGCGGAGAATGGCTTCGGCGAGCATCTCCTTGGGAGGCACCTCGTAGGTTTGCCCTTCATGCTCGAACACGCGACAGTCAACGTCCGTGCCGCTGATTTCGCCGCAGCACCCGCAGTTGTTCTCCTGAACCGGTCCGCCGATGTCGACGCCGTTCACGCGGATCGTCGGGGAGGAGAGGAATTGAAATTGGTTCGCAATCTCCGCCGTCGCCATTTCGATTTTGTTGTACTTGACCTCAAACCCCGCAAGCTCCAGAGCGGGGGTCAGCACCATCATGACTTCGTCCAGTTCGTGATCCGTCCCGACGCAGCGGTCGCAGGTGTGTAGATCAAGATACAGGTACTCCACGACGACCTTCTTATCGGCTGCATCGCCACATTCGCCGCCGCATCCGCACCCGCAGGCGGCAGGCGCTTCTTCCTCGACTTTCGTGTTGCCGTTTGGCGGCGTCCAGCCCGTGTCGTCGCCGACGTAGGTGATCGCGCCAACCGGGCAACGGTTGCCGCAGCCGTGGCAGTGGTCGACGCATTCCAGGGGGTTCAAGACGACGGGCGTCGGCGCTTTGCGCGTGTCGTAGACGCCATGCGGGCATTTTGCGATGCAGCTTCCGCATTCAGTGCAGGCAGAATAATCGACGACGGGATACCATGCCTTGGCCATTTGAAACGCCTCCTACAGAATGAATCCCTGTGCCATGTTGAAGAAGTATCCAACGATGATGATCCCAACGGTACAGATCGCGACGAACAGCCCTAGCAGTTTCGGCTTCACCGCTTTGCGGAGCATGATCATCGACGGCAGCGACAGCGTCGTGACCGCCATCATGAAGGCAAGCACTGTACCAAGCAGCGCGCCTTTTCCGAGCAGCGCTTCGGCGATGGGGATGGTGCCGAAGATGTCCGCGTACATCGGGACGCCGATGATCGTCGCCAGGATGACGCCGAAGGGATTGTCGCTTCCGAGCACCGCCGCAATCCACGCCTCCGGGATCCAGTTGTGGATCATCGCGCCGATGCCGACGCCAATCAGGATGTACGGGAAAACCTTTTTGAAGGTGGCGAGCATCTGCTCCTTCGCGTAACTGAGCCGGTCACGCTTCGTGAGATCCGGCGATTCGATGTCCACGCCGCTTGTGGTGAAGATAAAGCTCTCCACGTACTTCTCCATGCGGAGCTTCTCAATGAGCGAGCCGCCGACCACGGCGATCACGAGTCCAACGATAACATAGATGACCGCGACCTTCGCGCCGAAGATGCTCATCAAAAGGAGCAGCGAACCGAGGTCCACCATCGGCGAGGAAATCAGAAACGAGAATGTCACGCCCAGCGGCAGGCCCGCCGAGGTGAAGCCGATGAACAGCGGAATGGACGAGCAGGAGCAGAACGGCGTCACCGTGCCGAGCAGCGCCGCGACGCAATTCGCCCAGATTCCGTGGAACCGGCCGAGAATTTTTTTGCTCCGCTCCGGCGGAAAGTAGCTCTGAATGTAGCTGATGAGGAAGATCAAAAAGCACAGAAGGATCGTGATTTTGATGACATCATAGAGGAAGAACTGCACGCTGCCGACCCAGCGGTTTGCCGTGTCCAGGCCGAGCGTCGAAAGACCGTCCCCGATCAGCGCGTTCAGCCACTTCATGCCGAGGATTTGATTCTGGAAAAAATCCCAGAAGGACTTAATGACCTGCATTTGCCGATTCCCGCTTTCCATATTCAGTCATAGGATGATGATGCCGGACGCGCCGCTATTTCCCGCAACACGCGCAAGCAATCTCCCGGGTAAGTGTGGTCGCCGTGAGTTCTTTCAGCAGTTCCATCGCCCAAAGGCTGCCCTTTTCGCTGATGTGGTAATGGGTCCATTTTCCATCCTGCCGCCCTTCCACCACGCCCGACTCGCACAAAACCTTCATGTGGTAGCTGAGCGAAGACTGGGGCATCTCCATTTCCTCGATCAGCACGCAGGTGCATTTCTCGCCGCCCTGCAGAAGCTCCAGGATTCTCAGCCGTTTTTCATCGCAGAAGGCTTTGAAGACCTTCGCGTTTTGCTCATAGATCGTCTCCACGCGCGCACTCTCCATATCGAAAATTCCTGATATGGTCATTCTATGCTCCAAATCGAAAAATGTCAATGTGGAACGAAGAATTTACACGGTTGGGAGAAATAAGGATTCGGGCATTTAAAAACCACCTGTCTCGCGACGGGTGGTTTAGCCCTTTCCAGCACGAGAATTCCGTGCGGATGGAGGGCAAATGAGGGATGTTCGACAACCACAGAATTCTGCTATGTTTGAGAAGCCGTTTGCCTGACGGAAAACAGCGCGGCCTCGTCCAGAGCGTGGTTGGCCGCCAGAATGTACTGCCGCCCCTGCCACGTAAACGGCGCGATGTTGCTGGGGCCGGCGCCGGTCTCAACCATCTGCTCGGTGATTCGGCCGTTTTCCCAGCGCAGCAGGAAAAAATCCCGGTCCATCCGGCGGCAGCCGCCCAAGAAGACCCGCGCGCCCATGAGTTCGCCGCCCCAGACCACGTGCGTAAACGCGATCTCCCTTGGGTATTCGTAGATTTTTTCGTAACCCTGCCCGGCTTTTTTGTACACGCGGAAATGGTTGCCGTGAAAAGGCTCGATCACGGCCAGTTCTTCCTCGCCGTCGCCGTCGATGTCGCAAAGCGCGATGTCGGATGCGGGAAAACCCAGGATTTTTTCGACCTTCCACGCGCAGCCTTCCTGTTCCGGCGGTTCCACATAGAAAACGCCCTCGTCGCAGGCGGTCAGCGCGGCGGAATACGAGCCCTTGTCGATGCGCCAGTAGCCGTGGTTTCTCGTCATGCCGGTGGCGATTGTTTGAAGCGCATCCGGCGGGCTGAAGTCTTGATCAATGGGGGCAGCGACGAGGCTCCCGGGCACGCTGAAATCCGCCGCGGGCTGGGTGGTATCGCTCAAGATGCAGCCCAGGAAGTAGCGCTGCTCCCCGCGGTGCAAAAGGTCAAAGCGGTGCACGTAGGGGAGCTTCAGCCACAGTTCATGCCGCCAGCCGCCGCCTTCCTCCGGGTACGCGCGCATGATCTGCGCCCCAAGGGAGGCGAACACCGGCAGGAACTTCTGCGAGATCAAAAATTCACCGTTTCGCCCCGGCAGGGGGATGATGGACATCGTACCGCCGTCCTCCGCCCAGAGCGTGTGCCTTTCGCGCGTCTGGGCATCGATGAGGTAGCATGGCCCCCGGTCGTCTGACGCGAAGGCGTAGTACAGCTTCTCGTCCCGGACAATCGCGTTCACCGCATAGCAGGCGGGCACGTCGCAGAGCTTTTCCTTGACAAAAACCATATCCATCCTCCGTTCAAAGGCCAGAGATCTCAAAGCACTTCTGAAGGAATTCTCGGCTGAACTTCTCTTTGAGCCATAGGTCGTCCCCCGGATGGCCCAGCACCTCGACGGACGCGTAGGTCTCCCGGACACCCTCGGGCTTTTTGTGCGAGGCCACCCTTCTTAAGATCGCCGCGCCCACCTCCGGGGTCAAAAAGCCTTCGGTGGAGAAATCCGGCGCGACGCCCACGTCCATGTGGAGGTCGCCGAAACAGGGGTGGGCGGGGTCCAGGATCGCGTTGCAGAGGTGGAACTGGGCGATGTACGGCGACGCCAGAAAAATGGATTCCATCAGGTCGATGCCGCCCAGCGCTTCGTGCGCGCTGTCCCAGTGGATGAAGAAGTTGGGGTTCTCCCGGTGCAGCGGGGCAAACCATGCCACGGTTTCGGCCATCGGCCCGATCAGCTGCTTTTTGTACGCGTAGCGGTCCAGCGGCTCGATGGTGATGTTGAGACCCAGCGCGCGGCCCAGTTCGGCGATTTTCTGGATCGAATCGCCGAGCGCCGCCTTGGCCTCCTCGCGCTTTCCGTCGCCCGGGTCGTCCCCGCTGGGCAGGCCCAGGGTTCCGCAGCCCTGCTCCGCCGCCAGTTCCAACAGTTGCCGGGCAAAGTCCACCGCCTTTTTCCGCTCGGCCGCGTCCAGGTTGCACAAGAGCAACCGGCGCTCCTTGAGGTAGGGCGTGATGAAGACCGCCTGGTTCAGCCCGTACTGCCGGACGACGCTGAGTACCTCGCCGCGTTGGGCGGGCGCAAAGAACACGCCCAGCTCCACGCCCTGGTAGTAGCCGAGGTCCGCGGCGCGCTTCAGCACGTCAACCATTCTGGGCTCGTCATTCCGGTAGGGCATGAAGATCTCCAAAAGGTGCGCGGAGGGGAGGATGGCCTGCTGCATGCTTGGCATACACTCAATCCTTTCCGGGCTTCTGGCCTACATTATAATATTATTGATAAAACGCCCGAATGTAGCCTTGCACATCCGCCCTCGTCCCGGTGAACGGGCCGGGGGTTTCCATTTTCAACGACACCAGCGCGGCGGCGGTGAGGAGCGCCTCCCCGATGGGCTTGGAGAGCCGTTCGGTGATGTACGCGGAAAAGCAGGTGTCGCCCCGGCCCGTGCGCCCTGACAGGTTGCGTGGCACGAGCGGCTCGGCGTAAAACCGTTCGCCGTCATAGACAATCGCCTCGGTATTGTGGGTGATCATGACCTCGCGCGCGCCCCAGCCGTGCAAAAGCTTCGCGGCCTCGCGCCGGTCCTCAAGGCCCGTCAGGATCTCCGCCTCCGCGGCGTCGGTTTTCAGAAAATGGATCAGGGGCAGGTACTGTAGCTTCTCCGGCCAGTCGTGGAACGCCATGATGCCCTCAGGCCCTTCGGCGCAGCGCAGCATGCACTGGACGTCCAGCGCGCATTTCGCCCGGTCCGACGCCCACTTTATGATCTCGCCGCCAAAGTCGCCGCGCATAAGCCCCGCGATGTGGATGACGGACGCGTCCACGTCGGGCATTTCCGTAAGGTGGTACGGCTCGATCCGGCTGATCGCGCGGCAGGTGCGTTTTTCCTTGTCCGCCGTGTGGTACACGTTTTCAATGGACGTGCAGCGGGGGCTTTCCAGCGGAATCACGTCCACGTTGGCCGCCCGCGAGAAAAGCGCCGCAAGGTCCACCTCTAAAAGGTTCGCCTTGGGCAGGACGCAGGTCTTGTGTTCCAGCGCCGATGCCGCGAAACCGGACGCCACCACCGCGCCGCCGACTTCATGTACGGCGTGGCCGGTGTGGTCCACGTTGATGTCCAGCGAGACCTGGCCCAGGATCAGCGAGTCATACTGGCTCATGCGTACCGCCCCTCCTATGCAACTTCGTCGTACCTTCTATCGTTCCCGGCGACCTCAAGCGCCGGGAACGTATCTGTTTCCATAACCAACGCGCACTACTTACGGCGGAAACAATTCCTTCTGTCAGTGAGCCCCCGGAAATCCCGCAGGTGCTTGGCTCACGCAGTTCCGCTTCCTATGCGACGAAAAGCCGCCCGCTTGGATTTTCATCGCTCTTTTATGTACTTTCTCGAACGACCAGCCGCGTTTCCACCTTGCGGACCCGGCTTTCCAGTTCGGGTGCTTCGATCTGCCGGACCAACTCCGCTATGGCGATCCGTCCCATCTCAAACGGCCCGGCCTTGACGGTGGTCAGCGGCGGCCAGACGCTCTCCGCCAGCGCGATGTCGTCGAACCCGGCCACGGCGATATCCTCCGGCACGCGTAGGCCCTTATTGTGCAGCGCGCGCAGCGCGCCGATGGCCAGGCTGTCCGACGAGGCGAAGATGGCCGTGGGCAGGTTTCCGGCCTTCAACAGTTCATTTATGGCGTTCACGCCGGACTCGGCCGTGGTGTCCGTCACGATGAGCGGCGTGCCTTCCACCGCGTGCGGCTCAAGGCCGAACAGCTTCAGCTTGGCCGCGTCGATGTCCAGGCGCGGGAAGTCGCCCCACAGATCCCGGCACGGCGGCAAATTCGGGTTATTGTACACGCTCACGCCCCGGCGGTGGTGCGCGTGCAGGTAGGCGAGGTAGCGCAGGTGGTAGCTGACGTGGCTGAGGCGGTCGCTCAGGAAGGCGATGCTTTGATGGCCCCGCTCGAACAGATGGTCCATCATGGCCGCCGCCCCGCCGTAGTCGTCCTGGATGATGAACGCGTTGTTCTCGGTTTCCAGCACGTCGTTGACCAGCACCAGCGGGATGCGCCGACGCTTAAATTCCGCAACGGCCTCCAGCGGCGTGAACGACGTCAGGATTGCGCCGTCGATGCTGTCCTGAATGAAGTGCTCGTCAAAGGTGTCGAAGTCCAGGCTGGTGGACGTGACCACGATGTGGTAGCCGAGTTTTTTGGCCTCGGATATCGCGCCGTCCAGCAGCGGACCGAAGAACGTGTGCGCGAAGTAGGGTAGCTGCTTGCGATAGATGCACATTCCGATGATGCCCGACCGCTTCGTGGCAACCGCCTGGGCCAGCGCGTTGGGCACATAGCCGTGTTCCTTGGCGATGCGCTGTATGCGCTGCCGGGTCGCCTCGCGCACCAGCGGCGAGTTGGCCAGGGCCCTAGAGGCCGTTGCCTTGGATACCCCGGCCAGCCTGGCGATGTCGCTCAATTTTGTTGTTTGCACGTTCTTCACGCCGCCTCTTCGCAGGATGCAGGAATCGCTTCAAAAAATCCTTGCATTCTTCATGAATATCATATATACTGTTGTCGTTGCCAATTACAACCGGTTACATTCTAACGAGTATTATAGTGTATGGCCCTTGAAATGTCAATTTCTTTATTGCATGCCCCGCGGGGTATCCTCCAAGGCGGCGCGGCCAACCCGCGCGCCGGTCAACACCCCGAAAACGAAAGAGGGGGAACGAATGTTGAGGCCGACCATCACCGCGCACTCTGGCTGTGAGGGCACCGCCGACGGTTCCATGGCGGCCATCCTGCGCGGCGTCGAACTGGGCGCGGACCTGGTGGAAGTGGATGTACGCCGCGTTGCGGGGCTGGGCCTGATGCTGTCGCACGACGCGGCGGCCGATCCCGCCGGGCTGGTGACATTGCAAGCCGCGTTTCTGGAAATCAAAAAGCACCCGGACGTGGGCATCAACTGCGATTTAAAGGAATACGGTCTTGCGCGCGAAGTGATTTCGCTGGCCGAGGACTGCGGCCTTGGGGATGGCCAGCTGTCGTTCTCGGGCAGCCTGACGCCGCGGCAGCTGGCGGACGATCCCGTCATCGCCCGGCGCGCGCGGGTGTACCTGAACATCGAAGAAAGCCTGTGTGAGCTGTACCGCGAAAAAACCCCCACCGTCGTCCCCGTAGACGCTCTCCCCTGGGACGTCGTGCGCAGCTTCATGGGCGGGGACCTGGCGCCGTGGGTTGAAGACCTGATCGAAACCTGCGGGGGATTGAACATCCGCGCGCTGAACCTGCCGCCGAGGCCTTTCATCCGGCCATGGCTTCACCATCTGGGCGGGGCGGGCGTGCGAATCTCCGCCTGGACGATCAACGAGCTGGACGAGATGCGCGAACTGCTTGCGATGCCGTGGCTGGAAAACCTGACGACGAGGCGGGTCGCGCTGGCACTCGAGGCGCGCGCCGCCCTCATGCAATGATTCTTCGCGGGAGGGGGAAGGGTTCATGCTCATGATGACGCCGAAGCGTATGTACCACGCGATGGGCCGCAGGCGTTTCTGGGAGTACATGCTGCTGGTCGCGTTTCTGTTGTTCTTCTACGGGCCGCTTTTGCACATGTTCATGCTGGCGTTCGCGAACAAGTACGAAATGCCCGGCGTCGTGCCGCAGCAGTTCGGGTTCAAATGGTGGGCGTATGTGCTGAGCCAGCCTACGCTGGTCAGCTCGATCTCACTGTCGTTTCTGATTGCGATCATCACCACAGCGCTCTCGATGCTCATCTGCCTGCCGGCGGCCTACGTGCTGGCGCGGTATGACTTTCCCGGGCGCAGGGCGGTCATGTTTTCTTTCCTCCTGGGCAACGCCTTTCCGAAGATCGGCATCTACACGTCCATGGGCATCATCTTCTACCGGATCGGCCTGATGGGCACATTCCCGGGCGTCCTCATCATCCACCTCTTGGGCGGCATGATGATGATGATCTGGCTGCCCACCAACGCGTTCCGCTCCGTGCCGAGGCAGCAGGAGGAGGCCGCGCGAGACGCGGGCGCCGGGCCGCTGAGGACCTTCATTTATGTGACGCTGCCGATGGCCTGGCCGGGGATCGCGGTGGCCGCGATGTTCGCGTTCATCGGCTCGCTGGGCGAGAACCAGGGCACGCTGCTCGTGGGCCTTCCGAAATACCGGACCATGCCCGTCGAGATGTACGGCGTCATATTGGACTATCCGGCCACGGCGGGCGCGGTGTTCGCGCTGATCCTCCTGATCCCGAATGTGCTCATGCTCATGCTCATGCGCAAGTACGTGGGGCCGGAGACCTTGTCGAAGGGATTCAAGCTGTAATACTAATTCCAAATATTAATGCGTCGTCGCGTCGGCCCTTTTCGCGCAGTGCTGTGTCGCTCTCCGTTCAACGTAGCGCTGCTACAAGCTCACTCCGGCTCCTTGCCCTGCATCGAAAATTTCTCGACGCTTTGGACGCATTCGTATTCTGCATTCGTATGTGCCTCAGGCCGCGGCGGATCTTCCTCAAGCATACGGACAAAGGTGGGTGAACCGCATTGGCAAACGCCAAACTCGAGATTCGCGACATGACCATGCTCTATAAAAGCGGCGATGGCGTCAAAAACATCAACCTGAGCGTTGAAAAGGGCGAGCTGGTGACGCTTCTGGGCCCCAGCGGCTGCGGCAAGACGACGATTCTTCGCACCATCGGCGGCTTTCTGCACAACCAGAGCGGCCAGGTGCTCATCGACGGCGTGGACGTGGCGGGCCTGCCGCCCGAGAAGCGCCCGACGGCCATGGTGTTTCAGAGCTACAACCTGTGGCCGCACATGACGGTCTATGAGAACATGGCGTTCGGGCTGAAGCTGCGCAAGGTGCCCAAGGCCGAGCAGAAGCGCCGCATCACCGAGATGCTGGCGCTGGTCAAGATGCCGGGCTACGATAAGAAGTATCCCACCCAGATGTCCGGCGGCCAGCAGCAGCGCATCGCCATCGGCCGCTCGCTCCTTTTGCAGCCGGACGTATTGCTTCTGGATGAGCCGTTCTCCGCGCTGGACGCCAAGATCCGCTCGCAGATGCGCGAGGAACTGCGCAAGATCCAGACCGACCTCAACATCACCGTGGTGTTCGTGACCCACGATCAGGAGGAGGCCATGGCGCTCAGCGACCGCATCGTGGTCATGAACAAGGGCGTCTTTGAGCAAATCGGCTCGCCCCAGGACATCTACAATCGCCCGGTGAGCCGCTATGTGGCGGACTTCATCGGCGAGATGAACTTCATCGAGAAAAAAAGGCGGCGGCACCATGGCCGTCCGCCCGGAGAACATCGCCGCCCGAAAGGGCGAAGGCGGCGACCTGGACGGCTATGTGCGCAACATCATGATGCTGGGCCACTATCTGGAGATGACGGTGGACACCGACGGGGGCATCGTGAAGCTGTTCATTTCGGCGGAAGAGGCCGCCCGGTACAAAAAGGGCGACGCCGTGGCGCTTGTCTTTGGCGAAAAGCGGGAATTTGACCGGGTGGCGCAAGGCTGAGATTCAGCTTTGAGATAGCGGGAATCCAATCATCATAAGGAGGGCTTTCGGAATGAAGACGAAACGCGCGCTTTCTCTCGTGTTGGTGGTCTTGATGGTACTGTCCTTTGCGGGCATCGCGTCCGCGGAGAAGGTCAAGGTCAACCTCTGGACGACCGGCTCCCAGAACGTCTCGGATGTGTTCACCGCCTGCATCGAAGCCTACAACCAGTTGCCCGACGGCAAGGCTGACGTACAGCTGCAGTTTATCTTAAGCGGGGCGGGCGACACGGCGCTGTATGACCGGCTGGGCGCGGCGTTCAAGACCGGCCAGAAGGACAGCGGCTTTGACATCATCGCCGAGAACAGCACGGCGCTGACGCAGTACGTGGCTGCCGCGGGCAGCGAAGACCTGTTCGCCAAGCTGGACTTCAGCCTGATCCCGAACTACGCAAACGTCAAGATCAAATCCGCCTTCGACAACGACAAGGTCGTGCCCTACCGCGGCACCACGGTCGTGTTCGCCTACGACAGCGCGCGGCTGCCTCAGCCGCCCACGACCTGGGCCGAGCTGACCGAGTGGATCAAGGCCAATCCGGGCCGGTTCGCCTACAACCCGCCGGCCACCGGCGGCTCTGGCGGCAGCTTTGTGCAGACCGTTGTGTACAAGGACCAGCCCAGGGAGACCTGGACCTCGTCCGACGCGGCCAACAAGAGCTTCTGGGACGCGGGCTTTGACTATCTGGAGGAGATCCATCCCTCCCTGTACCAGTCGGGCGGCCATACCTTGTACCCCAACAAGAACCAGGGCACGCTGGACCTTCTGATCAACAAGGAAGTGGACATGATCCCCGCCTGGGCGGACCAGGTGCTTTCGAACCTCGCCACCGGCACGCTGCCGGAGACCGTGAAGATGATGCAGCTCGACCAGTCGCTCAGCGGCACCGACGTGGTGCTCGCCGTGACCTCCATCGGCTCCAACGCCGAAGCCTGCTACGACTTCATCAATTTCATGATCAGCCCTGCAGCGCAGAAGATCTGCCTGGAGAAGATGTTTGCCATCCCGGTCATCGACCCCAGCCTGATTGACAGCGACAAGAAGGACCAGGTCGCTTCCCTGGACGTCTCGAAGTTCTCGATCATGTCCATCGGCGGCCTGAGCAAGGAACTCAACGACAAGTGGGACAACGAGATCGGAACGCTGGGATAATGAGTAGCGTTGAAAAACCACGATGGTTTTTCAACGCATTGGAAGAAGCTCTGCGTGCGCCTGAAACGCCCGCAGGCGTCTCGGGCGGCGCATTGACTGAAGGTAGCTTTCCACCACCAGTGTGCGCACTGGTTATGGAAACAGATACGTTCCCGGCGCGCAGGTCGCCGGGAACGAATGAAAGAGACGACTGGGTTTGTCAGCAATCTGCGGGCGGGGGCCTGATGCCCCCGCCCCATTCACCAGCGTGAAAGGATGATGCCTGTGAAACCACGCACCTGGAAAACCAACCTGTTCATCGCGCTGATGCTGCTCCCGGCGCTGACCATGGCGCTGGGCATCATCGCGTATCCGATGTTGAACACGGTCTGGCGCAGCTTCCAGAGGGCGGACGGAAGCGGCCTCACGCTGGAGCACTACAAGTTTCTGTCCACGTCGTCCCAGTCCGCGATCGGGAACTTCACCGGATTGGGGTATTCGTCGTAGCTGACGCGCGTAATGCCCCACTCGTCCGTAAAGTGCCGGTCGTCCACCCGGGTGTTCTTGGAGTTCAGGCCCACGGCGATGCCGTCCAGATCCATTTTGACGGCAAACTCGATGTCCGAGCGCGTGCCGCACATCTTCTCCATGACATTCGGGTTGAGCACCCATTCCATCGTGGGCACCCGGTCGGGCTCGGAAAACGCCAGCGTGGTCAATATCCGCTCTCTTCCCGTCATGGCTTACGCGCCTCCCAAGGTCAGGATGCCCTCTTTTCTGGTGGCGGCGACTTTTTGATGGTAGCCGCTGAGCCGGTGGTTCCGGAGCGGATCGGTGTCCGTCAGGCCCATCTCCTCGCGCACCACGGCCAGCAGCGGCTCCACGTCCAGATTGAACGCGTCCATCACGATCTTGTTGCAGAGCACCACATCGCCATCCTGCTGCGCGGCTTTCAGCGCCTTGCGGTCAACCAGCAGAGACTTTGCGTAGGCCGTCTGAATGTTCATCACCGAATAGATGATGCCCTCCAGGCTGTTTTCGATGTTGTGGCTTTGGTCGAGCATGTAGGTGATGTCGGTGGGCGTGCCGCTCAGCCTGGCGTTCACGATCTCGAAGTAAATCAGGAACAGCTCGAGCGGATTCACGGTGCCCGCGATGAGGTCGTCGTCGGCATAGCGGCGGTTGTTGAAGTGGAAGCCGCCCAGCTTTCGCTCGTCCAGCAGCGCCAAAATGATCTGCTCAATGTTGACGCCCGATACGTGATGCCCGAGGTCCACCAGCACCTTGGCGCGTTCGCCAAGCTTTGTGCACATCAGGTTGGACATGCCCCAGTCCTGCACGTCGGTGGTGTAGAAAAACGGCTCAAAGGGCTTGTATTCCAGGAGCATGGTCATGTCGTCATCCATCAGGTCATACAGCGCTTTCAGCCCGTCAAACAGCCGGTGCTTGCGCTCCGCCAGGCTGTCCTGACCGGGGTAATTCGTGCCGTCCGCCACCCACATGCCGATGGTTTTGGAACCCATTTCGCGCGCCATGCGGATGCACTCTTTGAAGTGCTCCTTGGTGGCGCTGCGCACCGCCTCCACCGGCGAACAGATTGAGCCGAAGCGGAATTCCTGCTTGCTGAATGTGTCGGGGTGCACCGTGCCGATGCGAAGCCCTTTCTCGGCGGCGTACTCCCGCACCGGCGAAAACCGCCCGTCGTCGGTCTTGTCCCAGCACACGTGGCTGGCCATCACCGGAGTAACGCCCAGACAGCGCTGGATTTCCGCGCAGTCGTCGATCTTGTCCCATATGGTGACGGCCGCACCTTTGTCCCGGAACGTGCCGTAGCGCGTGCCCGAATTGCCCACCGCCCAGGAGGGCAGCTCCACAACCTGCGCCTTCAGGTCCTTTTTGATCTGCTCGACGTCGAGGCCGCTTTCCTGGATGTCCTCGGCCAGCAGCGCATACTTCTTCATCAGATTACGCATGCCGATCACTCCCTTCCAATATCCGCCGCACCTTGTCCGCCACCGCTTGCGCCAGCGCGCGGTGCCCGGCTTCGTCCATGTGCACGCCGTCCGCGTCGTCCGCTTCGGCGTAATCTCCGGCGTTGAGGTAGTGGGTATTGCGCGCCTTCGCGAGCTGCTCGTAAAGCGCGGGCAGCTGCTCGCACTTCTCTTTGGCGCCGATCAGGATCTGCTGAAGGCCGCTCAGCCTTCCAATCTGGACAGGCGCCATGATCAGGATCTCCGGCGCTTTGCCGTAGACCAGCCTGTCCATGTTCTGTATGGCCATGATCAGGTTCTCCATGCCCCACTGCACATCCGTGGGCGACAGCGCGAACCGGTTTTTCAGGTCGTTGGTGCCCAGCATGATGATCACCAAATCGAGCGGCCAATGGCTGTGCAGGCACGGAAGAAGATACTTCTTGCCGTTTTTATGCTCTTCGATGGGGTCGTCAAACACCGTGGTCCGCCCGCCGCAGCCTTCTTCGATGATGTAGTATTCATCACCCAGCAGCTGTTGCAGAATGCCTGTCCAGCGCTGATTTCGCTCGAAGCGGCCGCCAGCGGCCCTGGTGCCGTAGGTGTTCGAATCGCCGAAGCACAAGATGTTTTTCATTGTGTCCCCCTTACGCCGCGGCCTTGGAAGCCTTCATGCTCTGACGCTGGCCAAACTTGTCAAGGCCAACCGCCAGGACCAGCACCAGGCCCTTGACCACCATCTGGTAGTATTCGCCCACATTCATAATGATCAGCCCGTTGGACAATACGCCGATGATCAGACAGCCGATCAGCACGCCGAAGATCTTGCCTTCGCCGCCCGACAGCGACACGCCGCCCAGAACCGTGGCGGTAATCACGTCCATCTCCATGCCCTGGCCCGCGGTGGGCTGTCCGGAATTGATGCGGAACATCAGGATCACGCCCGCGATGCCGCACAGAAGGCCGCTGATGGAGTAGGTGAGCAGCGTCATGCGGCGGATGTTGATGCCCGCAAGCCTTGCCGCCTCATGGTTGCCGCCCATGGCGTAGAAGTAGCGGCCCTGGGATGTCTGCTCCAGGATGAACCAGCCGAACAGGAACGCCACGCACATGAAGATCACCGGGACCGGGATGCCCCAGAGGTAGCCTTGCCCCAGCGCCACATACCCCTCCGGGAGGGAATAGATCGGAAGGCCCCCCGTCACAATAAACGCCAGGCCCCGCGCGGCGGTCATCATGCCAAGCGTCGCAATCATGCTGGGGAGTTCGAAATTCTCGATCAGCACACCGGTCAAAAACCCGAGCGCCACCACCGCCGCCACGCCCGCCAGCATCGAAAGGATCGGGTC
>Ga0351915_1247_pt1 | contig 12676 bp, 14 predicted proteins | sample TotcelHT113001M6_FD_205802 | JGI IMG/M metagenome (GOLD analysis project Ga0351915, IMG submission 205802) | Enriched cells from coal bed in the Powder River Basin, Montana, United States - Total cells T11 rep1 HSBNCT.T11.300.1.M6 ...
CCACGAGTCTCGGCTCATCAGCCGGTTTGCCAGCCGCAACTCTTGCTGGAACGGCGTGATTCTTGTGCGGTTCGCTGAACCCATTCTTGACGAACAGATTGACGACTTCGGCGTGCGCCTGGATCAGCTTGGCAACGTAGGGGTCTTTCGAAGTTTCGACGACCCTCGCCCCTTTGTCCGTGTTGTCGAATTCGATTTCGATCTGCTGGGCGTGCCGGAACACCTCGGCGAACAGCGGGTCGCGCAGGTGGATCGGACGACCTTGCTGCACCCGCTGGTCCATCGCTGCGACATGTTCCTGAATCTTGGCGGCGACCTCTGGGTTGTCCGATTCGGTCAAGGTCTCGACGCCATCGTCACGCAGCTTTACGGTGCGACGGATTTGCTCGTGATGGCCGAGCAGGAAATGGAATATATCGCGGTCGACGGAGAATTGAGGATCCTGTCCCGCTCCGCCGAACCCGCGCCCGCCCGGGCCTCGACCAAACGGCGGTCCCGGCTGGGACCAGGCGGGCCCTGCCAAAACCATACCCATCATTACCGCGATCCAGGTCCACATGTGCCAGCGAGCGCGTTGCATTACGTTGTCTCCGAAGGTTTGAAGTATCAAAAGGGTTTGTCGTCGATCTTTGAACGCACGGGTCGCCTACGCCGACATCGGGAAAGATACCGCTGTCCGTTGAGGACTCGACGTGAAAGTCCACTGCATATTGTAGCCGGCCAGCGTCATTTTGGGAGAGTCTTCGCCGTAACTCGCTGGCTCCACAGCCCGCAGGGCAGACGGTCAGTACCCGAGCAGGGGCCGCACAAAGCTGGGCACGACCACGGAGTCGCCTTCGTCCAAACCCGCCTCGACGAATCCGTGCCGATTTCGGAAAAAGTCGTCGCCGGACGCCTCTCGCTGCGGGCTTTCGAGAAACTCGATGTGCAAGTCCTCGAACAAGATGTTCTGGCCGCGTCCCGCATGATTGCCGCTCTGCCGACCCGGCAGATGCAAGCTGGGCGCATCGGCCAGCAGGGCGAAATGGTAGCGCAGACGGTTTCGGGGCGTCTTGTAGCGCCCGTCGGCGACATTGCCGAGAGTGTAGCCGTACGAGCCCCCCATGATCCGGTGCAGTTCCCACAACCGCTGGCCGTGCGCTCCATCCAATTCGGCCAAGCTGGGGATGCGGAATTTGCTGCCGTGCGAGTCGCCCCGCGATCCGGGGCAAAGGACGACGCACGGGTTGTCCAGATACCCGCCCTCGTTCAAGATGATCGCGTAAACTCCCGCCGCCGCTCGATTGCCGCTGACAGGAATCGACGGGAAAAAGCCGCGATTGTGCTCGCTGTATCCCGTCATCGCCAACCCCAAATGGCGCAAGTTCTCTCCACACGCGGCGATCTGTGACCGATAGCGGCTGCCGGCGATGGCCGGAAAGAACAGGAACGCCGCAGCCAGTAGGATGCCCGCGACCACGATCGCATCCGCGGCGGACCAAACGCTCGACGGGAAACACGTTTCTACGATTGCGGCACGGCCGCGCCGCGGCCCACGCTTTGCCCGCTCACCGCTTGGCCGTCCGGGGGCCGGCTCGACACGCGCCGGCTCGGCGGCGTAACCTGCGACCAGGTCGCAGGTCAATTCGGCCAAGGCCGCAGGCGGCTCGAAATCTTCGTTGGTAGCGTCCAGAGGCCGCAACTGGCGCCGCAGGGCCTCTAACTCCAGCCGCAACTGAGGGTCTTTTTGCAGCCTTTCAAAGATGTCTTGCCGTTCGGCTTCGTCGAGGGCATTGAGCAGGTAACCCAACAGGTCTTCACGCATCGCTCAGTCCAGGTCGGGATGGTGGCGGTTCCAGAATTCAGCCAACTTGGTGATGGCCGTGTGAAGCCGGCTGCGAACCGTCCCCACGGGGATCGATAAAACTTCGGCTGCCTCGCGGTAGAGGAGCCCTTGATAATACACCAAATGGATCACCGAGCGCATGGGCTCGGACAATTCCTCCAACGCTGCGCTAAGCAACTTGTCCCGCTCGTCGTCGGCAACCTGCAGCGCCGGATCCGGTTCGTCGCTGACCGTCAGTTCGGCCAATCCCCGCCCTTCGTCCACCTCTCGCAATCGGCTCGGGCGATCCAAACTGACCGCTCGATGTCGCCGGTTGCCGCGTTGGGCGTCGATGGCTTGATTGGTAGCGATGGTGTACAGCCAAGGCCGCACACGCCGCTGGGGATCGAACTGCTGGCACTTCAAATGCACTTGCAGGAACACCGCCTGGAAAGCGTCCTCCGCCGCCTCGACGCTGCCTAAGTAACGTCGCAGGTAGCTGTACAGTTCGCGTTCGTAACGGTGTACCAACTCGGCAAACAAATCACGGCGACCCGTCTCGCGATACTGGGTCAGCAGGTCTTCATCCGACCACTGGTCCAGCGACGGTGGTTCCGTCCGATGTGCTTTCGCCTTGCTTAGCGTCGCTTTCATTGGTTCTACGAAGCTTGTAAGGAAGAGTTCAGACAAAAAATCAATCCTACCGGATCACCAAACTTGTCCTGATGGTAACACAGACCTCCCCAAGCTGCCAAGCGTTTCGAAAAAACTTGACGGTGATCCGCCTGACTGCGATCTGCTACCAGCGACCCGTTCCGGCCGCAACTTCGGCCGTTTCGTCAGCCTCCTTACGATTAGCAAGATCCATGCCATTGCCGGATCAATCGCATCCCGCCGCTGTTTCCAAGCCGAAATGGAACGTGTTAAACGCTTGCTAGAATTGACTTTAGGTTATATTCAGAATTTGCTATTGACAGTTCGGGTGCTAGCTCACGTTTTTGAATTTTCTACAATCCACGCGATCCGACATCTGGTTTTTGGGACATCCGCTGCGGTTTCCCAGGCAGGACAGAATCGTGATGGGCGAAAGTCAACCTCTTTCTTCCCTGGCGGATGGGAATTGCCTCGTCGCGTTGTTGTCCCTAGCGATCAACGCACCGGCAGCGCGTGTGCCGAGGGCATGGCTGGCGGACCTTTTCGCCAAGTATCCAGGCCCCTGGCACCGATAGATTGACTGACAAAACGCCAGAGGAAACGCACATGACGGACGGGAAACGCAAGCGAAGGCACAGCCCAGACCAGGCCAAACGCCGCTGGTACGCGACGCATCGGTCCCGGCGATTTCGACGCCGCTTTTGGCAGTTGGCCAACAAGTCCCCGCGGTCGCCTTCGATCCTGACTTTCTTCGGCTCTTGGCCGAGCGACGCGCCGACGGATACAATCGTGTAATGGGGGTGCGCTACCGCCATCCCCCAATCATTCGACTTGCCTGCCGCGAAATGCCAGCGCTTGTTCGCACCAAGCGGCCACGGACAGGAGACGCTGCTCTTGTCCGGGCGAGCCGATGAACTGCAGGCCGCAGGGCAGGCGGTCGGCGGTCAGGCCGCAGGGGATCGTCACCGTCGGCAGCCCGGCGTGGCTCCAGGGCGAATTGAAACTCGGATCACCGGTGGATTCAAGTCCCCGCGGCGCAGCGGTCGGCGTGGCAGGCGTGACGGCAATCACGTCCTGGCGAATGATCGCCTGCATATCCCGGCGAAATCGGTCCTGATGCCGCAACGCCAAGGCATAATCGATCGCCAGCGTCGATAAGCCTTCGTCGATCAGCGTCCGCACGAGCGGACCGTACGACGCCCCGTGACTGGCATACGTCTGCAAATGCGTCTCGGCTGCGTCAACGGCCATCAGGCAGCGGTGCATGGCCAGCACGAGGACGAAAGACTCGGGCAGATTGACCATCTGCAGCTGGGCGCCGGACTTGAGCAACGCATCCGAAGCCGCCACCGTGACGTCGCGAACCGCGTCGTCGGCTTGTTGCAGAAAAAACTCGCCGATGACGGACAACGTCGGCGGGGTCGCGAGTTCCGGCAGTGTCACGTCCGCGCCCGCACCGTCCGCCATCACGGCAAACATCGTCCACAAGTCGGCGGCGCTGCGGGCGATCGGACCGACATGATCCAAGTGACGACTGATCGGGACGACGCCGTCGGTGGGGACGCTTCCGAACGTCGGCTTGAGGCCGGCGACGCCGCAGTAAGCCGCGGGGCGCGTGATGGAGCCGCCGGTTTGCGAGCCGAGGGCGGCCAGGCACATTCCCAGCGCTACGGCCGCCGCGCTGCCGCTGCTGGAACCGCCGGGCGTATGTTCAAGGTTCCACGGATTCAGCGTTGGCGACGGATCGAAACACGCGAATTCCGTGGTGACCGTTTTGCCCAAGAGGATCGCTCCGGCCGCCCGCAAACGGGCGACCACCGGCGCATCCTGCTGAGCCACACGGCCTTTTAACAGCGGCGATCCGGCCTCCGTCGCCATGCCTTGCACGTCGATGATGTCCTTGACTCCGATCGGAATTCCGTGCAGCGGTCCGAGCAGCTGGCCGTGGCGGGCTAAGTCGCCCAGCCGCTCGGCTTGCTCGATGGCCCCAGCCTGGTCGACACAAACCCAAGCGTGAATGCGATCCTCAAAACGGGCCATCTGCTGCAAACAGCGATCGACCAACTGGCGGGGAGTCAAATGGCCGCGACGGATTTGCTCGACGGCAGCCGAAATGGTGGGGGGAGATTCGAAATCCATGCGGAACTCCAGCCGAACGCAGAGGAAATCTCGCCTCAGATGAACTCCCGCACGATCTCCGGCCGGGGAGCGGGGATGACCACTTTTTCGACCAGCAAGCCTTTGCGCTGAATCACGCCAGCAGCGATTTCGACGGCCTCTTCGACCGAGGCCACGTCGCCGGTCAGCGAGACCCAGCCCTTGCCGCCGATGGCCATCGCCAGGTGAATGCAAATCAACTGGATCGGCGTCGCTTTCACGGCGGCATCCGCCGCTTCGATGATCGAAGCGACGCTGAACGACTCGATCACCCCCAACGCCTTGAGTTCGGGCAGATGAGTCACGCCGCTGATGGCGGGGAATACGGCTGGGTGGACGTTGGCGATCACGAAATGATCGACCACGGTATGCGCCCCGACACGCACCCCCGCCTCGACGCTGGAGTTCACTGCGTCCACATCGCCGCCGATCAGGACCATGTATTTGCCGGGGCAGATCGTGCGATTCACCAGGATCTCGACGTTGGCCGTTTTCAGCACCGTGTCAGCGATCTGGAACCCTTTGGCGATGCTCGATGTCTCGATAATGCCGATGGCCGTGCCCTGCTTCTTCATGGTTGTACCGTCTCTGTGCGGATTCCTGAGTCAAGTTGCCTTCGGTTTGCGCGATCGTGTCCCTACGCGGTGATCTCGATCATCCCCTGCCTGACGGCCGTCACGCGTCCGTCGATGCTGGCGTGAATCGGACAGCCTAATTGGTTCTCCTCGACGGTCCCGATCACGTCGCCACAGCGGACGCCGTCTCCGGGCTTGACGGCCGGCTGTGCCGGTTGGCCTACGTGGGCCGCCAGCGGCAGCCTGACCGACTTGGGCTGCCAGTCGAACCGCCGAAAATGCGGCTTGCGGTCATACGGAGTCAAGCCCAGCCGCGTGTACAGCGTCTTGATCGGGATCTCCCGGCCTTTGCGGGTCGGATGCGGATCGCGAAACAGCACGTCGAGTTCCGCTTCGGTGCGGCTCAAGCGATTCTCGCGGAGCAGTTTCTTGGCGTCGACACAGATGTTCTTCGGGTCGAGCAACTCGGGGCAAGCGATCAGCGAGCAGATGTTGCACTCGCAACAGTATTGTGCCCACAAGCTGCCCCGCTGCTTGGCCTCGCCCGTCATCAACAGGGTTCGCATCACGCGGTGCGGCTCGATGGGATAGCCCAGAATGTAACGCGGGCACAGTTCGGTGCAGAACGAGCACTGATCGCATTGCCCGTGTCCGATGCGGGTATAGGTCTCCTGGGATTGCGTCTTCCGCCGCACCAGGTAGTGGTCGGATGGCAGCACAATCAGACCGCCCATGTTCTTGGTCACGGGATCGGCCAGGCTCTTGGCGATGCCGCCCATCATCAAACCGCCGGTCAGGACCACCGGATCATCCGTCGTGCATCCGCCTGCGAGATGTTCCAGACAATCGGCGATGCTCGTGCCAACCGGAACCACGGTCGTCACCGGCTGCTTGACCTCACCGCAAATCGTCACGTATTTGTGCGTGACTGGACGGCCGTCTACGGCGTGGGCGATGTTGACGATCGTCTCGACGTTATCGACGACGGCCCCGACGGCCAGCGGGATGCCCCCCGGCGGAATCTGCCGCCCGGTGATCTCGTAGACCAGGATATACTCGTCCCCGGCCGGGTAGACGTCTTCGTAGACCAGCGTCTTGAAGCCCTCCGCTTCGGCGTCTTTGCGAAAGCCGTCGGTCACGTCCTCGTTCTTGCGTTTCACGGCGATCGTGACGACTTTGGCGCCGGTAACCTCGCGCATGATGGCCAACCCGCGAAAGAAAGCCTCGCGGTCCTGGAGCATGGTCTCCCGGTCTTTTTGCAGCAGCGGCTCGCATTCGGCGCCGTTGGCGATCACGTGCTCGACCTGGGCTTCGAGCTTCTTGTAGGTAGGAAATCCGGCGCCGCCGGCCCCCACCACACCCGCCTGGCGTACGTGGCGAACCACTTGTTCGGCTGTAAGCGTCATGTTGCCTTGCGATCGGTAGGTGAGTTGCGTATAGAGGATCCGCGGAAGCTGCGAAGCGACCGGAAGAAATCGGCTTACCCATCGTGACCCGCAGCGTCCGGGAGGAACAAGCCAATTGCCGGATCACCTCGCTTACGCTTCGGGTTACTTCGAATCACCTCGCTTACGCTTCGGGCTGTTTCTTTTCCCGGTCGCCCGAAACCTGCCGAAATCCTAGGGACATTCTAGCTTGCGCATTGTCGCTGTCAAAGGGACGGAATGATCTGCCGACCGGCAGGCGCCGTCGCGAAGCAAGCATGTTGGAAGTACCTCTTTCGAGCGAAAAGTGACGGTGGAATCAATTCGTAAGAGTGTTAGCATGGCAACCTGTTGGTGGATGTTTTGCGTCTTTTCTAGGGGGTGATTGCCCTAATCCCTGCTCCGCATTTCTGGTAGAATAGCGAAGGGCAAGAGAGAGGAATCGCATCCAAGAGCGGTCTGGCCACGCCAAGAGAAACGGCGTCCCGACTGGACCTGACTCAAGATTTGCGCCGAGCTGAATTCTCCGCGTATGACCCGGACGCTACGTGACACGAGGTGGAATATGTCCAATATCTTCAGCTTTGAACACTCGATCGCCCTGCCTGTGATCCACAGAATCCAGAAGGCCCTGCGAGGGTTTTTCCGAACGCCGGAGGGCGGTGCCTGGACCATTGATCCCACTCAGCGGGACGACGAATCGACGCTGAACTTGATTCGCGGCAACTGGGATGCCAGCGATTTGCCGAGTATCGGCGGCGTGTATCGTGTGCCCGGATACGCCCGCTGGGTTTCCCAGCATGGGTACTTGGCCAACACGGTTCCCATGTTGCTGAGCGTGACCGTGGCCGAGTCGGAAGAAGGGCTGCAGATTCACCTCAGGCACACCGCCTGGACCCGGGAGCCTGAGATCGAACTGCGCGACATTTGCGAAACCGCGGTGGACGCCGAGTTGAAGTCCCTTGCCAAGTACCTGAAGCAGGCGTTTCATCTGTCGAGTGTCCCGGAAGTGACGATGCAGCCGTCCGCAGATCCGGCGTGCGTGGTCTGAGCAAGGCCGTGTCCGGGAGGCGTGATGACGGTTGTCGCGGAACGACGAAACGGCTGTTGCAGAAACGACCATGAGAATCGACAACGATCCCAAGCTGGACTTTGATGATGTCCTGATCCGCCCCAAGCGGTCCGAAGCGCCCAGCCGTAGCGATGTCGGTTTGGAGCGTGAGTATCGGTTCCTGAACAGCGCCCGCACCTGGCGCGGCATTCCTCTGGTCGCGTCCAACATGGACACGATTGGCACGTTGGAGATGGCGCGGGCGTTAGCTGGTCCCGGGATGCTGACCTGTTTGCACAAGTATCATTCCGAGTCGCAACTGGCCGGCTTTCTGCCGCAAGGCGACCATCGCGATCACGCCTTCGTCACGATTGGCATTCGCGACGAGGATTTCGATCAACTGGCCCGCTTGGTCCAACATACCGACGTTCGCTATGTGTGCGTGGATGCGGCCAACGGATACACCAAGTTTTTCGTCGATCGCGTGAAACGCGTGCGGGACACGTTTCCCAGCTTGACGATCCTGGCCGGCAACGTCGCGACGCCGGAAATGGTTCAGGAACTGCTGATTTCCGGCGCCGCCGACATCGTCAAGATCGGCATCGGTCCGGGCAGTGTCTGCGCGACCCGGACGACGACGGGAGTCGGCTATCCCCAGCTGTCGGCGATCATCGAGTGTGCCGACGCCGCCCACGGGCTGCGCGGGCACGTGTGTGCCGACGGCGGGTGCCGCGTGCCGGGCGACGTGGTCAAAGCGTTCGCGGCCGGCGCGGACTTCGTGATGCTGGGCGGCATGTTGGCCGGCCACGACGAGTGCGACGGCACGTGGATTGAACAAGACGGGCAGCGGGTCGCCATGCCGTTTTACGGCATGGCCAGCCGGACGGCGATGGAGCGATACGCCGGCGGAATCAAAGACTACCGGGCATGCGAAGGCAAAGAGGTCGCCGTTGCGTATCGAGGCCCGGTAAAAGACACACTCCGGGAAATCCTCGGAGGCATCCGCAGCGCCTGTGCTTATGTCGGAGCCGGGCAGCTCAAGGAACTGTGCAAATGCACCACCTTTGTGCTCTGCCGACGGACCCACAACAGAGTCTTCGATGCGTAACGCCGTCGCATCCTACGAAAACGAACGCCCCGCTCCGATCCTCGCCGCTCGCCGGCGAGCGTCTCAGGCATCGATTTCACGTGCTGAGGATTCCAGGCGCGGCAGTATTTACCACCCTCAAGGTAGCGGATCGCTTGACCTTCTCGCAAAGACGATGAACTCCGCGGGCGGACGACGAACGGAAAGAACTTCCGAAGTTTGATTACGGGCCGGATGCCGCACGAGACGGGCGTACACTTCAACGGCGATTCACCGGCCACCCACGCCACGGCTACTGTGAACATCTGCGAGACACGCAAGACGCCAACAGCCGCATTTGCGTCCGTTCCACGGCCTCTTCGAGCAAACGCTCGAAAGCCGCGTAATCCTCGGCGTCCACAAAGATCGTCAGCCTCGCGTTGGCACGGTTCAGAACGTGGTAAACCAATCCACCATCGGCTGCTCGTTTCGGTCTTCCCGTGCCCGAAGTCTCGCCAAACCGGCCCTTTCTGTCAAGAAACGGTTGTCGCGGTAGGGACCGCCCTTTCGAGCGGCCCCCCGCACAGATCCGTACGTGAGGAACTACCTCATACGGCTCTTACCTCGGGTAGGTGACGGCGAAACGTTGGTTGGGATACGGGTGAAAGATTTTGGGTTTGGGAAGCCAGCGAGTGAACCGCGATTTCAGACGTTTCCAATTCCAGCGACGGCCGCGTTGGCTGCGGCGGCGCAGGGCGCGCCGCCACAGTTGTTGCACGTCCGTCAGGAACTGGTCGAGGCAAGGGAAGTTGCCCGGCACGGCGTGGTAGTTGAACCAGCCTTGGACCACCGACCGCAGCCAGCGGCCCGTGACCGACACTTCCTCATGCAGGCGGCGAGCCAGACTCGCTTTGATCTCCTGCAACTTGGCTCGCATCTTCTTCGCCATCGACTGGCGCTGGATGGTAAACGCTCCTTTTCGCGTCTTGCCGCTGACGAATGTCTGCGTCCAGCACCCAGTTCACTTTCTTGCTCGTCAGACCCACCCACAACGCATCCAGTGCATTGTGGCATCCGCGTCCGGGCCGAAACCCGTAGCTGAAGCCGAGGAAGTCCGCCTCGTACACGCATTCGAGCACCGTCTTGGTGGCCTGCTGGACGATCTTGTCCTCCACGGCCGCAAGGCCCAGGGGACGCTGTCGTCCGTCCGCTTTCGGGATCCAGGTTCGCTTCGACGGCTGAGCTCGATACGTACCGCGTTGGATCCGGTCATGCAGATCAGCGATCCGCGTTTCCAGATCTTTCGCGTAGTCTTGCCACGTCACCCCGTCGATGCCGGGAGTCGCCTGACGTTTCAAGTCCAGGAAACTCGACAGCAACAGCTCCGGCGTGATGTGGTGCAGCAGTCCGGCGTGTGGCACTGCTTACTCGCCCGCCGCTGCTCGGCCAAAATCCGGCGAACAGATCGTGTCGGCGGGCGAGTCAGCAGTGCGGATGCGACCCCGACGGTCGACCTGGTTGCGGGTTCCGCGACTGCGTGCCCCCGCGCCACCCGCACGGCTAACTCGCACACCAGAAAGTCCGATAGAAGGCGAGAGGACATTCTAGTTCTTCGATGACCGAGTGCGAAAAGGGACGCACCTCTGTTCAGGCATCCGGGATAGGTCAGCTCGGCGGGCGAATGGTGGTGACTGTGATGCCCGCGACGCGGAAGAGGGGCTTCGTGGTTTTCTCGGCGGTCACGAACTCGTCGCACATGGCAGGCTTTGCGGCGGCAATATGCAGGGCGTCCAGCGCGGCGAGTCCGACTGCTTCGGCTTCGCGCTGGGCCTCCTCGACCAACGTCGGCGACACCGGTACCACTTGCTCGACGCTCGCAAAGAAGGCTTCATAGAACCGCCGTTCCGCGTCATTGCCGTAGCAGATCGGCTTCGGCAGCAGTTCCAGACGCACGAAATCACTGGTCACGAACTGACGGTCCGGGTCGCCAAGTATGGCGAGGGCATTCGCGGCCAGTTCCCCGCCCGCCTTGAAGGCAGCGAGCAGGACGCCGGAGTCGATGAAAGTGCGCAGCAAGGGCAACGGCTAGTCTCCCGGATTGCGTTCGCCTCGCCGCTGAGCAATCTCCCAATCCAGTTGCTCCGCCGACAGCAAGTCCCCGCCGCCCGCCACATACTGAGCGCGGATTTCTCGCAACTGCATTCCCAGAGGCGAAACCCGAGGAGCCTGCTCCAGGCGTTTTCCGTCCTCTGCCTGCCGTCGCTCGCCCAGAGCCTGCAGGGCCGCCACCAAGACTGCGTCTTCCGAGGCATAGTCGCCAGCGAGCATCACGCGTCTTACGAGTTCCTCAACCTCCGGTGAGACGGTCATCGCATGTTGTCTCCTTGTTGTTTCGGGAATTGTACGGCCGACGTCCGTCTCCGTCAAATGCGAGACGGACGAGTCGGCGGCCAGGGTCGCGGAGGACGGGCAAATGCATCAATGGCAAGGGAATGCAAAGAACGGGTGCCGGCTGCGCCCCGCCCTTCCTGATTCACTTGTCCCTCATTCCTGTGCCCAACAGTCCCTTGCCGCTCCTCAAACGCGAAAAGGGGACATTCTGCTTTTCCGGCGAGGTTGGAGAATCCAGAGAGACGGATGGCTGGTTTGAACGGAAGTTGCCCTGCTCGGTGTGACGGGCGTGGCCCTGCGTGTGGCACTGCTTACTCGCCCGCCGTTGTCCGGCCGAAATGGGGAGAGCAGGGCGTGTCGGCGGGCGAGCCAGCAGTGCGGATGCGCTGCCAACGGTCGACCTGGTCGCGAGTTCTGCGACTGGCGGGACGTGACGCATGGCGGGAGCGGCGTCGGCATGAAGCTCGATATTCACGCTCGCAGGGTGGTCGCCGTGGATTTCAACCGACAGGCGTCCTGGTCCGCGCCTCGAAGCAAGCAATCTCTTCCTTGAGCAAAACACAGTCCACATCGATCGGCTCCAGTTTGTCGGCGACGAAACTGCCGTTCACAACGATTCGGCGAAGGCCCGCACGCTGGGCCAGTCCGATCGGCCAGCGCAACGAGTCCATCTGCACGCGGCGCAATTCCGACTCCCGCCCGAACCGGGCCTCGATTTCGGACACCGTGGCTGGCTGAATTCCACGCGGCAGATAACCCTCGACGTCCAATGGTGGGGTCCTGGCTGCTTCAGGCCGACTCTTCTCCCAGCATTACATCGCCCTTGGAACTCGTCATCCGCCGCGCTGAATCTGCGCTTGAATGTAGCCGTAATAGGTGTACAGGTACTACGTGGAAAGGCAACGGCAGTGTCAGGTGTGTGATGCTGGGTAGCTTGAGAAGCCGTTTGCGACAAGACCGATTGTCGGGCCAAGCGTACTCCTTTCCGGGGGAGACATCGCTGTTTTCGTTGCCATCGGCATCTGCGGATTCTTCGGTTCGACCGATATCAAATATGATACGGCTACCACTCGGAATGACTTTCCACAGGATACCGTTTGATGTTATGGCCCCGCCTGCTCAGGATTGCACGAACTCTGCAACTGGTGATTGGCAGCACCTTGGCACTGGCCACCTGGGCCGCGGCTGACCAGTCGCAACCGCCGCTCGCAGAAGCGGCGCCACCGGCCTGTGCGAGGATCCCGGACCGCGAGGCGGTTCCCCGAGTTGGCGATTTTCCGGAGGCTGCCACGGCGCTGGCGGACGCTGCGCCGGTCTTGGGTGTCTCGGCGTCCGATGACATCGTCGATTCCGCAGAACCGGACAGCGGCTTGCGCGAACCCTAGTGGCTGTCTGATGAAGCCACTTGCCGTCGAACATGGGCTCGTATCAGGACGACACTTTGGCCATGCTGCCCGAGTTGGATCTGCGTGCCAGCCTGATGCTGACCGAGCGGCTGAGCATCAGCCTCGGCTACCATTTGTTGTTCCTGACCGACGTCTACCGCACCGGGTC
>Ga0351915_1173_pt1 | contig 11305 bp, 7 predicted proteins | sample TotcelHT113001M6_FD_205802 | JGI IMG/M metagenome (GOLD analysis project Ga0351915, IMG submission 205802) | Enriched cells from coal bed in the Powder River Basin, Montana, United States - Total cells T11 rep1 HSBNCT.T11.300.1.M6 ...
AATCGCCTTCCCCCGCCGTGTTACTTGGGTCTTGATCGAGCAGAAGATTTTCGCGCCCGACAGAAGATTTTTGGGCCCGGCTTGCGGCCGGTTGTGGAAATGTGCAAAATGGGCACTACATCAGCGTGTCGGCAAGTAGTTCCCGTGTACGGATCGGGTGGGACGGGCCGCCCACCTCCGACGACAAGGGCGGAAGTACACCATAAGCTAGGCACTTCGCCGCCGGATACGGGAGCACCAACCGATGGATTGCGCGATCCACGAACCGCAAGCATGTGGGGACCGACAAGTGGCAGACGTGCGTCTCAAGGTGGGCACCGCCGTGTTGCGCGGCGAGGCGTCCGATATCACTCCTGCGGACGCCATCCGGGATTTCGCTCGTCGTGCAATCGCGTCGATCGATCTCGAAAAGTATCCGATCCGCTGCGCCCTGCTTTTTGCCACTGCCGACTGGTGCCGTGCCGACGGCGATTTGCCGCGCCGGGTGCGCGACGCCTTGCAGGAGATCAGTCATGATCGCCCGCCACTGATCGGCGGCAGCATGGCGATGCTGTTTTGTTCGACCGAGCCCGATCCGCTCATTAAACGCGGATTGGTGCTTGTTCTGCTCTGTTCGGACGACATCCGGGTGTCGGTCGAGGCAATGGAAGCACCTCTCGCAGCAGCCCCGAGCGAGCGCACCGCCGGGCTGCGAAGGCTGGCCGAGAAACTCGAACGACAGCAACAGATGAGTTTGGGGGTTGCTTCCGAGCGTTATCTCCTGGGGATCCTTCCGGGTTTTTTTTCCGACGCCAACGGGGACTCGCGCTACGGCGACGGGGAGCTGCACCAGGAGATTCTGGCCGCCTTCGACTACCGATTCGCGTTGATTGGCGGCTCGGCAGCGGACGCGATGATCCCGACGACCGGGTTTCAATTTGCCGACGATCAAAGCTACGAATCCGGACTAACCCTGGCGTTGGTGGAGAGCGGCGTGAGTTTCGGCGCCGCTATGGGGCACGGCTTTCGCCCGGTCGATACCCGCTGTTTGCCCGTGGAGGCTCTGGCTGACGACCCGCAGAACGGATATGACGTGTCGCGTCTTGACGGGCAACCGACGCAACAGCGATTGGAGGAACTGAAGAAGGAGGGCTTGACGCCTCACGGCCGGCCGATTCTGGGCCTGATGTCGGGGGCCGACTGTCGCATGCTCATACCCGTGCATGACCAGAAGCACCGCGACAAGTTTGTCCGGTTCAACCGCAAGATCTCCCGAGGTGACAGCCTGTACGTCTTGAACGCGACCCCGGCCGAGATGCTCGCGGCCGATCTGCAATTGCTTGAAACAGCCCGGGAACGGGCGGGCTTGGAATGTGACGACCTAAGTGCAATTCTGGTGTTCTCTTGCGTTGGCCGTTTCCGGACGTATCAGACGGAGCCCATTTCTTGGGACGAGGCGGCGCGGGCCATGTGCGAAAACTGGTCCACTCTACCCCTGATCGGCGTTTTGGGTTCCGGCGAGTTCGGGGTCGACACATGGCGTGAGTCACGGGCGCACAATCTGGGGGTCTCCGTCTGTTGCCTCGGTCGGGTGGCGGCGCGTCCGTCGAGAACCGGCGATCTGCAGAACAAGCTTCTGGAGTGGGCCGACCGCCTGACTGCGTGCCGAAGCCCCAGGGAAGTCATGGAAACGGCACTTCTAGGTGCCGTCGAAGCGGGGGCACTGGGCGGCCAATTTTGCATCGTCGACGACGCGATCGGCCGGATCTTGGGAGACGGCCACGGATGTGCCCTTTCGCCACCCGAGTCCAAGCAGAATTGGCCCTTGGTACTCTCCAAGACCAACCGGAAAGTCCCTCGTGGAATTGGCGGACGATTCCCGCGGGCCCTCCGGGATTGGTCGCTTCCGGTGCGTCATGGTGTCGCTTTGACGTGGAGTGACACCGCTGTTCCCAAGGAGGACATCCTGACGCTAATCGTTCGGACCCTTCAGGCGGTGTATGTGCCCGATCCAGAGGACAATAGGTTTCAATGCAGAAAGGAACTGGCTCGCGAGGGTAACATACGTGCCTTCTTGGCAATCCCTCTGGTGGGATCAAGCGGAAAATCCATCGCTACGCTGCAACTGAGCTTTCCGGACGGTGCGCTGTCCGACAGGGACGTGTTCAGGCTCTGGGTTGGCTACGGTCAGAAAGTCGGTGCCGCCTTGGAACGAACGCAGGAAGCGGAAGAAAGGAGTATCACGACGAGCATCTCCGCCTTCGGCAACCAACTCATGCAGGACACGGCGACGCTGGACCTCGGCCCCCACGCATGGTGTGACAGTTTCCTCGAACAAGTTACGCAGCAATTGGGCGCGGACGCCGCTCACATCCGGCTTCTTCAGCCATCGACGTCGGGCGAGGAATATCGTCTGGTTGGAGCCGTGGGGCGTCTCGGAGAACTCCGGCGCCGTACACGCCTTGTCACCTCGGAAGGTCAGGGCAGCTGCAACCGCCGGGTGTTGACCGAGGGCGGCTATTTCACCAGCACGCGAGAAGAAACCGGCAAACGGAATGCCGATGTCCGACCGATCAGCGAGGTTGACGATTACGGTACGGACTTCCAGCAAAAGCTGGCGGCGGTTAAGGCGACGGCACTTCTGCCGATCTACCACCGCCGCGACCTGCTCGGTTCTTTTGTAATCGATGCGAGCCGAGCTTACTTCTTCACGGAGCGATGGCGCCGGATCGTCAAAGCCGCTGCGGAAACTGCCGGGGCCGTGCTGTGCGGCAGGATGGCAGCTTATGACAATCTGGTGTTGGAGGAAGCACGCGAGTGGCAGGATCGCGAGAAGCAGTGGATGGTGGACACGATGATCTCGGCCACTCAAGGCGATGCGAACGAACGCCTGTCCCAACTGCTCCAACGGCTATGCACGCAATTGGAGGCGGATGTCGGCTCGATCTACGTATGGCACGCTGCGGCCGAGCGGCTGGTCTTGCACACCTCGTACAACTGGCACGAATCCAAAGAGGGCGAAGCATCATACGCGCTCGGTGAAGGCTGGACAGGCACATTGGCCCTTGATCGAAAGGCAGTCCGTTTTGTAAGCAGCAAGGATGCCCCCGCCGAAATTGGTTCCAAGAAATACTATAGATTTATGGTTCTGCCCCAGGATCGTGTTGCACTGGAAGTGCCCGATCCTCGGATCGGTGTTCGGCTTTCCGCGGGCGATGATTTGGTGGGAGTGGTAACGTTCTCCTATCATCGGGAGCATGACGACCGGTTGGTCGACGAAGACGAGCGGTTCGAGGCCTTTCTCAACGCCATGGCCGGCCTCATCACGCTGGCCGTCGAAAGGGCTTTGGACGAGTGCGTCCAGCGCGAGGAGCAGCGGCTCCGGACCACGATGAACACGGTTGCCGAGCACTTGATTGCCGCTTCCCAGCCCGGGGCGAGTTGGCAGGATGTCATGGATGACATCCGCGCGGGATTCCAGGTGGAACGGGTAAGTCTGTACCATATCCAGGATGGCCAAATCAAACATGGCTGGAGTTCCACGTGCGAAGGCGGACCTCCCGGCGACTCAAACTTCGGCCCCGTAGAACCGCCCGCCGCGATGGCGGGACTAATCCACACGCGACTGGCGAGATTCCGCACCATCCGCACCGACGCTGACGCCGAACAGATGGCAGGCTGGCCGAACCTGCAAGGCGTGCAATACGTCGCCGCATTCCCCGTTCTGGATACTCAGCAAACCGTACGGGGCGTCCTCGAATTTGTCAATCGGATTCCGTCACGAGAACATCCTTTCGATACGTTCGATGTGCATGAGTTGATCGCGGCGGAGAGTATCGCCCGAACCCTGGGAGCAGCAATCGATCATCGCGATCAATGGCAGGCCGCACTGGAGCTGCGCAGCCAACTGGCGACGGCAGCCAAGATCGGCGCCAGTTCGCTTTCCGGAGCGATCGTCATGCATCGCCTGTTGGCCCCGTTTGGCAGCATTCAACGGGCGGTTGATTGGCTGGAACTCTTCGGAGACCGTCCCAGCGAGAAACGAACGCAAGCCTTGCGGGACATCCGGGACGCTTGTCAGGATGCCGAAGCGGTGATCCAGGATGCTGCCCAGCGCGGCAGTGTCGCGCGAGAGCGCGCAAGCCTGCAGACCATCGTAAACCAAGCCGTGAAGGCCGTCCAGACAGAAATCCGGAGTCCTCGCATCCGCGTGCGGCTTGATCCCGGACTGGCCGCCCTGGTCGAGGTCAACGTATTCTCGATTGTCGGTGCGTTGGTGAACATACTCAGCAATGCAGTAGATGCGATGGGCGAGGAAGGGGTCTTGACGGTCGTTACCCACCTCGGCGACGACCGGCGGCATGCCGTGATTCAAGTCCATAACACCGGCCCTTCGCTTACCGCCGAGGAAATTGCGCACGCGCTGGCAGTCGGCACCAGTGGCAAGAGGGGACCCCACCACTTGGGTCTTGGATTGCCGCTGGCACGTCGGGCAATCGAGGACGTCGGCGGCCGCTTCAAGATACATTCCCCGAATTGGGGCGGGGTGGAAGTGGAAGTCAGCCTTCCGTTGGCCGCCCCGGAGACCTTCCGAGAAACGGTGCCTCAAGGAGATTGGAAGAATGAAGACGTTTAAGATCTTGATTGTTGAAGACAAGAAGAAGGACGCCGAGCGTCTGGACGAGGTGCTGAAGGAGCTTCTTCCCCAGATCGCCGATCAAGGCGAGCAGTCGGTGGAGTCGTGGATTGTCACCGATCAGGCGGACGCCGACTTGGCGGTGCTTGAGACGGGGCCGGCGGGACCAGCCGGCTTCGATTTGGTGTTTCTCGACCTCCGGTATCCGGAAATGGAAGGCGGCCCACTCAACGAGGATCCCAGCGCCGAGTTCCAGGGTATGAAATGGCTTCCCGCGTTGCGGCGGGCCCAACCGCGGGCTGCCATCGTGATCCTGACCAGTCATGCCATGTCGAACAGTCTTCGTACCGCGGTGCAAGCCATTCGGGATTTCCAGGCCGACGACGTCGTTCCCAAGAACCTGTCGGTTCACGATCTTGTCGCGAGAATCACGGTGGCCTGCGCGAATCGTCGGCGAGTCGAAGTGATGCGGCGGGTTCACCGGGAATTCCGCTCCCTGATCCATTCCCGGTTCACTCGCACGTATGCGGAGGACTTGTCGCGGATTCTGGACCAGAGCAGGGCCAAGTTCTCGGACATCGCCCGACGGCTGGAATCCGGAGATCCCACGGCCGTCGATACCGCGCCGGACGATATCCGCAAGAGTTTCACGGCACTGAGAGACGAGTTTCTTCAGATGACGGAACTGCTGAGTGAAGGCGAGGATGACCGCAACGAAGTGGATATTGCGGAGATCCTGCGCGACTTCGCCGTCCTGTATGAAGACCGTTTTCGCGAAGCAGGAGCCCTGCTTGTTGCGCCGGATGTCACGTTATCGCTCCGATGCATGACTTTTTCCAGCGACTTGAAAATCGCCCTGCACGAAGTGATCCTCAATTCGGCGGAGGCGTTCGAGCAGCCGTCGAGCAGACCTCGAGGCGAGCGCCGATGCTCAATGACGGCATTACCGACCTCCGCCGGCGTCGAAATCCGGATTGTCGACAACGGTCCAGGATTCCAGGACGCGGCCATCCAGCAAATGTTCCAGTTGCCGAAGCGCAAGGAAGGGGTCCGGCCCGGCCGAGGCAAAGGCCTGTACGTGGCCCAGCGGATGATGCACTCCATCGGCGGTAGCATTCGGGCCCGGAACATGGAACAAGGCGGGGTCGAGGTCGTGCTCGCCGTCAGGGACCTGCGACCGCGGGCGGATCCGCTGGTCGAGCGAGTCCCGAAGGACCCGTCCAACCACGCCGCCCCCAATGAGTCTGGACAGCCATGAAGATCGCAGTGGTCTCGACCGATCCGTCATTTGTGCGGGAACTTGCGGCCAAGGTTCGTGCCTGTGGTCACGAACCGGAGGCGTTTTCCGATCTCCGGGATGCCGTACATGGTGCGCCCACGATGGCCTTGACCGTGTGGGACGACGGTGCGGCCATGGCAGAGATGCTCGACGGGTTGCGGCGTGCCGCCTCCCAACGCCCGCCGGTGCCGGTCGTCGTCTTCGTTCCCGCCGGCGCCCTGGCGGCCAGGTCCCGGGCACGGGCCGCCGGGGCGATTGACGTGCTCTGCTGGCCTCCCGAACCGGACGAAATCACGGCGGAAATCACGGATGTGTTCCAACGGGCGCCGCTCTTGGACGGCATCGACCGGGAAGCCTTTGACCGTTTCGTGCAAGATCAAATCATCGGCCAAAGCCCCCCGGTCCAACAATGTATCCGGGAAATGCTGATGGCAGCGCGTTGCGATGCCAATGTGTTGTTGTTGGGAGAGACGGGGACGGGCAAGGAGGTCTTTGCGCGGGGAATCCACCTGCTTGGCCGCCGCGCGGGCAATCCCTACCTGGTAGTCAACTGTCCGGCGCTGCCAGGCAGCTTGTTGGAGAGCGAGTTGTTCGGCTGCGCGAAGGGGGCCTTCACGGGAGCGGACAGCGACCGCCGGGGGCGTTTCGAGGAAGTCGGCGCCGGCACCCTGCTGTTGGACGAAATCGGATTCGTCTCGCCCGACTTCCAAGCCAAACTGCTGCGTGTGATCGAGCAGAAGGTTTTCCAGCGGTTGGGTGAGAACCGCGATATCCCCTCCCACGCGCGCCTGATCTGCGCCACTTCGGTGGACCTCGAGACAGCCGCCAAGCAAGGCGGATTTCGCCCTGATCTGCTCGGCCGCATCGATCAACTCCGCATCACCCTGCCGCCTCTCCGCGAACGGCGCGACGACATCCCACTGCTCCTCCGACATTTCCTCGCAAAGCACGCCAGGGGACATCCTGTCACGATCAGCCGCAGTGCGATGGATGTCTTGAAATCAGCCGAGTTTCCCATGAATGTCCGCCAACTGGAGAACGTGCTCGTGGGGGCCCTGGTTCGCAGTGAAGCAGGCGAACTCATCTTGCCCAAGCATCTGCCGAAAGAGGTCACCGAATCGCGAGCTGCCGAATCGGCACCCAGCGGGATGGTCATTCGCTTCCCCGCCGGACTGATATACAAGGAAGCCAGGGATCTGGTCTGTCGTGAACTCGATTTCTTGTACCTGCCCAAACTCCTGCGCAAGCACGAGGGAAACGTCGGTCGTGCTGTCGAGGAAGCTGGCATTGATCGGAAAACCTTCAACGAACGCCTCAAGGCAGCCGCCCCTTCCGGAGAAAGCGAACGTCATGCCTAAGTACTTCCGCATCGTCTACGTCAATACTCGGCCAAATTCGTCCGCCACGAAAGATTGGCCTAAGGATATCGCGTATCTGCGAGATTGGACATGGCTTCAAACTGCCCTCGTGCGCTGGGAATCCTTCGTACTCGAATCGAAGGACTCGCCTGCCGTGCCCTCTCTCCTAAGGCAACTGTCCGCCATCGATCTCCTTGTGCTTGACTGGTCCTGTCCCAACCCAGAACCATCGATCAAGTTGTACACTGAACTCCGCGAGACCAACACCGCGCTTCCGGTGCTTGTCGTGGACTATTCGCCGGGACGAGAGCCGGTTCGTGACGATCGGATTGTTCCCAATTCGAATGCGATCGTCGTCGCTGAGGGGGATCTCGGCGCGGCTGAGGTGATCGGCGATTCTCTTCGTCGCCTCGGGGTGCAATTGCCGCAGCCCGTCGTGCAAGTCGATCTAGGAGAAAAGGGATTCATTATCCAGAACCTGATCGAATCGCTCGGAGACGACGGCGAAAAGGCACTTAAGCTGATCGTCCAGAAGTTTTTTCCGGACTCGCTCGTTGCCCGGGTGGAACCGGTCGGAGGCGGTTGGTCTGGAGCACGGCTGGTTCGCCTGCTGATTCGGGGAGAACATGACCCCTTCTTCCTCAAGTTTTTTCCCAAAGGAAAGGCCTACGAGGACGAATGGAAGCAGCATGATAATGCCGTCAAATGGCTTGGGGACGCCACCGTCAGGTTCCATCCCGTGCCTGATCTTGGCAGCGGTTTTGCGAACCAAAGCGAAGCCTTTCCGCCGACAACGCCGTGCGTCTTCCCCGTCTGTTACGAATCGGCTTCGACGAAAGACCATCCGCGCGATACTCTGAAGGAGTCCTATCGCACGGCCAGCGAGGGGGAGATGGAAACGGGCTTGCGAAAACTGTTGGAAATCTTGTCCAGGTCGCAACTGAGTCGTCCCTCGACGGACGACGAACCGCCATGGAGCGATCCTGGGATTGGAGGCTTCTGCCTCAGCCGGGATCTCAAGGAAAGCCTTCTCGCTACGCTGGACGACTTGGCTCCGTACTGGAAGGAGAAGTGGGACAATTGGGAGCACCGCCGCGACGCCCTGCAACAACTCGTCCAGCATCTGCCGCGCTGGCTTACGGAATGGCTGCCGGTCATTCTCGGCCACATCCACGGGGACCCCAATCCGCGGAATTGCTTGATCGCGCGCGACAAGCCCGACGACCTGAGGCTGATTGACTGCGGAGGCTATCGCTCCAATGGCCGACTGGTCTCCGACATCGCGGTCGTCGAGCGCGACGTCAAATTGGTAATGATGGGGCTCGAACGGCAAGCAGGCGATTTCTATGACTTGGACACTGGGCAGTTGCAGCATTGGTATCAAGCCGAGAGAAACGCGATCGGTCACGGCTTGCACTACACCCCCGCGCAGGCGATCATGCTCGCCGGTCCCTATTCTTCTGCAACTCGAGCCTACCGATTGGTGGGCGTGGTTCGCCAGCGGGCTTGCGACCTATGCGGTGACTGGGATTCCACGGGTCGACACTACTTTGCCGCACTGCTATATTGGACGTTGGAGATTTTGCAGTATCCAGCTGTGCGTTCTACGAAGAAACTATTGGCTCTGTACTCAGCCTCGGAGATTCTGCTGCGTACATGAGCCGCCTCGGGTATAGGTCGACCGGAGTCGTCTGTGGTCACCGTTGTTCTGCGGTTTCAAACTCGAGACACCCGTTGACGTCGTTCCAGAATCGCACTATATTTTACCTAGTCTTCCCCAGTTCACCGAACTACAATAGGAGCCTCAAGATGAGCCTAGTCCAGGCCGATGTCAACTCGCAGGAGCGCGAAAAAGTGAATCTGGCCCAGCGGAATTCTGAACTCGAAGGTGAACCGATGACACTTCCGATAAGTCATTTGCGGGCGTTGTACACCGAGATTGTCCTTCGCCGTGGAGGGCCGGCATCCGCTGAGGCAAAGGAGTTCCGGGACAGGCTTCGCGACAACAGTGAATTCAAACGTCAGGCACAGATCGTCGGAGAATTGTATCGCAAGAACCTCCTTATCCAAAAGACGACTGCCTCAGCCGCTCTCGCCGCAGGGCCAAGACGGCGACGGCACTTATGCCGCTCATGACGCCAGCGAGCGGTACCGAACGTTAGTCCCGTCCTATCTGAAGTCTTGCAAAACGCAGGCTCGTCCCTTATTTCGGGTTAGGGCATGGTTTCGGCGTCATGTTAGCCCCAATTGCATGAGCACCTCCTGGTGTGTGCGAGATTTGTTGACAATCTGATCGACCGCCCAGGCCGGTGTCTGCCGCAGGGTTTCGCGCAGCATTGCTCGCGAGGCTTCGCCGATGGTCATCAGCTTGCAGAGCGCCCAGTCACGCTCGCGGGTTTGTTTCAGTTGGCCGGTGAGCAGACTGTACGTAACTGCTCAATAATCCCACGGGATTGATCTTTACACGAAGTGCCATTTTCGGTCACGCTGGGGGCCATGAGCAATCCAGCCCCTCAGGAACCGCAGCCGATCCGGATCGCGGGCGTCGAGATTCCGGTGGCCGAACAGACGCCGTTGGTGTTCGCCGGACGCGCGGTTGGAAGGCTATCGGGACTTCGTGGTCCAGGACTTGGTCGTCAAGACACACACGACGCGCTATCGGCGGGCCGTGTATCGACTGGCCGACGGTGGAGTATGCGTGGCCCCGCGGCTGGCGGGAGTCGATTCGCACTTTGGGATCGGCTTGAAGCAGTACATCCTCCTGCAGGTCCATCAGAACCACGTCACCCAAGGACGGTTGCTGGAGGAATTGCGGGAATGGGGAATCGACATTTCGGCAGGCCAGTTGTCGCGGCTGCTGTTGGAGGGACACGAGGAGTTTCATGCCGAGAAGGACGAACTGCTGCCGGTGGCTCGGCAGATCAGCGACCACCTGCACTGCGATGACACGTCGGCCCGGCATCGCGGCCGTTCCGCCATCTGCACCCATATCGGCAACGAACTGTTCGCCAGTTTCACCACCAGCGATTCCAAGTCGCGGTTGAACTTCCTCCGTCTGCTGTGCCAGCCGCAGGAACAATATCGCTGGTGCGAGGAAGCGCAGCAATCGCTGGAATGGCTCGGTGCCGGCCGGAAGTTGCAGCAGCGTCTGGCCCGCCAGCCGGACGGCTGTTGGCTCGGCCGGGAGGCTTGGGAACAACAACTCGCCCAGTGGCAGCTGACCCACCCGGACCACCGTAGGCTGGTCTCGGAGGCGGCCCTGTGCGGGACGCTCCTGACGGAATCCTGGTACGCCGAACTCGGGCTGATCAGCGACGACGCGCCGCAGTTCAAGGTCTTCGGCTTTATCCACGGGCTGTGCTGGGTGCATGGCGAGCGGAAGATCGATCGCTTGATCCCGCTGATCGCAGCCCATCGGCAAGCGAAGGAGACGGCCCAAGGGACGTTCTGGGAGCTGTACAAGAGTCTGAAGGAGTACCGCCTGAAGCCGACGCCAAACCATCGTCAGCGGATCGAGAAGCGATTCGATCGCCTGTGCCTCACCAAGACCGGCTATCCGGACTTGAATGCGGCGTTGGGCTTGCTGCACGCCAAACGCGACGAATTTCTGGCCGTCTTGGAGTACCCCCATCTGCCCCTGCACAATAATCTGGCCGAGAACGACATCCGCGAGTACGCCCGCATACGGAAGATCAGCGCCGGCACACGTAGCGACCTGGGCCGCCGTTGCCGCGACACGTTCTTGAGCCTCAAGAAGACCTGCCGCAAGCTGGGCGTTCGCTTCAGTGAGTACCTGCGGGATCGCCTAGCCGGAACGCGGGGCATCCCCCGCCTAACCGAACTGATGCGGAAGTCTGCCCAAGGACCCCCGCAACCGTCCCTCGCGCCGGACACCGGGTGACGGCCCCAGCCGCAACTCCGCCGGGACCGGCCGCTAATCGTAGGGACCGGCCGCTGGTCGTCGAAGCCGGCCACTGATCGTCGAAGCCGGCCACTGATCGTCGAAGCCGGCCACTGATCGTCGAAGCCGGCCACTGATCGTCGAAGCCGGCC